>Ga0315914_1006295_pt1 | contig 16886 bp, 9 predicted proteins | sample MpolenodulesMG_FD_203920 | JGI IMG/M metagenome (GOLD analysis project Ga0315914, IMG submission 203920) | Medicago polymorpha root nodule microbial communities from Los Angeles, California, United States - elongated nodules | ecosystem: Host-associated > Plants > Roots > Nodule | place: USA...
TGTATGTTTCTTCAGTATTTGTGAGCTTTTCGCAGGATAACTTGCAAACCAAGTAATCAAAGTGCCTAAAATATATAGTCTATTTAACTCCTTTTTGACACTTATCAAATAATCCCATTGGAAAGTAATTTGAATTTCCTTTGCTGAAAGGAGAATTATTTGTTGCTTTCCCCGTTCCTGATGTCCTTTGTCTGATTGTACAAGTAGATGGAAGAAGACAAAAATAGTTGCTCTACCAGATGTTGTAATATAGATAACTCATAGAATAAGACAAAAACTTACGTGGATTATAGGTCCCTTAGATCCAAGTAGCCTAGTTAGCTTTTGTGTATGATGTCCTTCACAGAGTTATGGAGATCATTCCCCAGCTTCTGTGATACTTCCTTTTACTAGGACATTGACTTCTGGTTTGACCTTCCCGTAGATTTTCCACCATAGTTTTCTAAGCTTCCCAATCCCTTTCTGATGCTCTTCATATGTCCCTTCTTCATGATAAGGAGATCCTGCACACTTGAACATATGTTAGTATTCCAATTGCTCTTTAATACTTTGTTATCATCAAAACCCAAGAGGACTTGTATGAACCATTCTTGTTCTAACACCGTCAGTGTTCTGAAAAATAATGATTTCAAGGGTCTCTATTTATAATAGATGATTGGGTAGGGTTTAGGAGAAGAAAATTAAGCTTTTTTCACCGATTCAGCTTGGAAAACAAGATGCCGGGAAAAATTTCCCACAACCAGGTGCTAATGGCCCATGCATGGGCGCTAATGGTGCCTAGGGAAGTAGCAACACTGCCTCATGCGCTAATGGTGTCTGAGGCAGCCCCTGATGTGCGAATTCTTGCTTTTTTTTTTCCCATTTTTTATTGTTCTTCCGTCAGGAAACTCATTGGAGCTTGAAATGAATTTTCTTCACTTTGTATTGTATTAAAAAAAACCTTCTAAGAACCATTGAATTCGATTTTCATATCCTTGATCCTTCAAGGGATATATTGATTTGTCAAGTTACATGATTTCTCACTACAAAATACTCAAAACACATATGGAATTGCATGATCTAGGATAAAAGTGAATTACAACGACTCGAGTGAAAATAATACAATATATTCCTCAAACCATTGACAACTTCTCTATCTCTCAACTTATTTGTCTTCAAATGCAAAGAAAATTACTAAAAACATAGCCAAAAATGTCTTACGATGGTCTGTAATCAACTATTTTTAAACTGGATTAACAATTTTAACGCCACTTTCGTAAAATCTTGGAATAACTCAAAACTATTAAAAGACAACAAAATAAACATAAAATATTCACATAAACCGTAAATACAACTTTAGTATGTCAAATAGAGCCATGCATAAATCTAGACCCCATATAACACCAAAACTCATTCCCTTGTTTAGTAAAACATTATTATGACATAAAGTTATAGTTTCAGGCTTTTAATTAATATTTTTCACCTTAACTATTAAAAACATTTTGATGGGCAATGGCAGATCATCATATAGGCTCACGACCCACACCCCCAAAAAATAAATTATTTATCAATCATGTAAATCATAGAAATGCCCATGGCTTTTAATGAAAATACAGTCTGGTCACCCAACCCTTACCTTCTTCACTCTACCTTCTGAAAGTGAGAAAAATACAAGAAACATAGAGTTTGAATTATGTTTGACGCTTTTTTCAACTCTTTCAAAACAACAGATAACAAGGGAACGTAAAGAGATAAGGGAAAGAGATGATGTAATATTTTTACGTAATCAAAAGTAAGTATTTTTGTTATCGTCTCCACAGGGATTGGTGCGATATTCTAAGTCGTTCAACAATCGATATCGTTCTGAGCTAGGATTGTCAGGTATTTTGTTGTTTCATAAACTATCAAACTAAGAATTTATAAATGGGACGAGAGTTAACAGGGAAATAGGTATGCTGGGATTAAACTTCATCAACCTACTTATACGTATTCTCGAATTTGGGTTGCGGATTCTAATTATCAATCGATATTATCACGTATTGGTCAACAACATCATTCGTGTCCAAATGATATCGTGATTCTATTGGATTGTTTAATTGTCGATGTCTCACACTATTAAATGGTCCAATAGTCGATTGTATCGTTGTATCGTCGATTTCCCGCACTATACAATGATACAAAAGATTTAAGTTCCAATATTCAAAGTGATTACCAACCTAAGTTCCATGTCTAAAACAAAAGTATTGATAGAAGATTATTCTAATCTAGATTCAAAAGGTATTTTTCAATCACAATTCAAATCCATAAGATCAAAACATAGAAAGCAAGAATAATGTCAATATCATAAGATAATTAGAATCACACAACATCCCAATCAAAGGGAATACATACTAATAGAGTTAACTACATTTAATCCCAACAAAAAGAGTTTAGTTACTCATTGTCATGGTAACCTTACAAGAAGAAAGGATGAGATGGAATGGAACCAAGCCAAGATGTCTCATTGATCTTGTGTTTTCCTTCAATCCTTGTGCTCCTTGCTCTTTAGAGCCTCTCTGGTTTTTCCCCTGTTTCTCTCCTAAAGTGGCCTCTACTAATCTGGTATCATATGCCCTCATCTGATCTGATTGAAAGGGCTTTTTTACTTTTTTTCTCTGACTCAACTCGCCTCGCGAGTAGGTGTGCTCGCCATGGCGAGTAGTGGTTTCTTCACCAGTGGGTTTGTGCCACATCAGCTCTGAGGGGTTAGGCCGCCTTAACTCGATCGCGAGTTAATATGCTCGCCATGGCGAGTTGTGCTTGCTCTGCACTCGCCATGGCGCATGGGAGGCGAGTAACTATGCCTTCCTACCTTTGCTTGCTTTTGCTACTCACCATGGCGAGTTGGAGGCGAGTAACTTCAACTTTCTGCCTCAGCTCGCCTTTGAGCTCGCCGTGGCGAGTTGACCTTTGCATTTCTTCATGTTTTCTTGCTTCTAAAGTGTCCATGCGTGCATTTTCCTACAAAGAGTTGGCATTAGATGTGAAAAGCATAATTGAATGATTCTTCAGTATTTGTGAGCTTTTCGCAGGATAACTTGCAAACCAAGTAATCAAAGTGCCTAAAATATATAGTCTATTTAACTCCTTTTTGACACTTATCAAGAGACAACACAAATAGTTTATCCTGGTTCATCCCACAATTCGGGATTACTTCTAGTCCTCTTGAACTTCCAACAGATTATTCAACTATAAGCAAATTCTGATTACAACAACAAGACGAAGACAACCTTGCCCTAGATTTTCTTGCCTCAACTTAGAGGACTACCTATTCTCAATCCAAAGATACAAGAACAAGTTGTTTTACAAAAGATAGTGTTTACACAAACTCTAGGAGTAGTAAACAGATATGAAGATCAATACACTTAGATTTTAGCATTACAAATGTTTCTTTTCGTTTTGCTAGACAAGGTATACTATAAACAAGTATGTATATAATTACAAGTATATATGAACATGTTAGACTTTGTATGTAAGCTTGAATGCAATGTTGTGTCATTGTAACCTTCTTCAATCAAATTTGGTCTTTTTATAAAGTAGTGAGGTAGATGATAGTTGATGATGAAATACTTGGCTTTGAATGCCTGAATGAATGTTGAGATATCTTGAAGATTTGAAGGTCAATGCTTTAGTCATTCAATTCCATCAATGATGATCTTAAAGGTTACTAGTTGTTGCACACATCAATCATAATTCACTTAAGTCAGATGCTTGGTGCAGAAGATCCTACTACAAAGGATTGTAGAACAACATTGACTTCAACAATTGACCTTATTCTTGGTATAAAGTTTTGCCTTTATCTATAACACGAAGATCAACAAGGTCCATAGCTTCCAAAATACTTAGCATATGAAGCAACACTTAGTGAAGAGCTTTGACGGGGTGCAGAGCTTTGACTTGGTGTTGAGGCAGTGCTTCACTTGTACTTAGAATTTCCAGCACACTTAAACACACATTAGAGAATCCTAATTGTTCTCGACTATGCTTTGTACATTGATTTTTTTTATCATCAAAACTTTGAGGGCTTTGTTCTATTAACCTATTTTGGTCTAGCACCTTCCTCCCCCCTCTTGTCACTTTTCCTCTCGCATTTATATCTTCCTTTAACAGGCAAATCCTTCTGCATGCGAATCTACCTCTGAATCTGAGGTATCCAAGCAAAAAAAATCCTTTCATATTTTGTTTAATGTATAATTTGTTTCTGACGTGTTTTAATTTTTCTTCGATGAATATCAAATTCTTGTTCTCTATGTTTTATTTTCATCTCATATTTTCTAAATCCATCAATTGTGCGAAATTTTTTGCATATAAATGATTTTAAACACTAAAATTTCTATCCAATTCGCAATTTATTTGACATTTGTTTTCTTTGGATTTAGAAATTTTAGGTTTCTTATTGTTTTCAACAATATTTGATGGAATAATATTTTGATATTTTTAATTAATTTTAATTAATGATTTTGTTGATTCTGTTTACTATGAAATTAACTTTCATTGTGTGAGTTTTTGTCAAGATTATTATCATGCTTAAAGTTGACATTTTATTGTGTTACTTTGTATCTCTATTGTAAGAAGAAAACTATTTGCGATACATGTGATTGATTGATTATATGAAATGTTACATCGTATCTTATTTTCTTGATTGTGCTTTCTTTAATTTTGTTGATTTTGTTTATCTTTAGAACTGATGTTCTATTTTAACTCCTTATGGTGTAGCTATGTTAATTCAGCCATTTCAATTTTGTTTTAGTTTCAAGTACTATACATTTTTATGTTGCTGCTAAAGATAAGTTTAGTTGACGTGAGTCTTTTAACCTATGTCATATTACCTTCTATAACTTATATTTTCAAATCGATAAGCTTTTAATTTAGAGACGTTTTTCAAAGCTTATTATAACATAAAATTTGTTTTTATATATTATAATTGATTTTTGTTGCTGATCCGAACTTATTTTTTTCTGGTTCCGCTACATGGATTGGAAAGTAAAATTGATATGTCTAAAATGGAGACCCGTGCAATACATCCAAATTTAAGAGAGAAGAAAATAATATAATTATGACTTTCTTAGACAAATCCATTACTGCAAGGTCCATAAAAGTTCAAAAATAAAATAAATAAAAGAGGAAATTTTAGCATAAAGGTATATTGCATAGTTTTTTTTGCTCGTGTAAGAACCATTTCCCCTGCATGACGTAAGTATAATGTCTTTGGTATGGAACTCATATGATCCATCGCCTTATTCTTTTTTATTCGGGTCTTAGATGAAGTCGTAATCCACTGAAATTAAACTCACACAACTGTGAGGTCTCGGGTTCGAACCCGGGTCGCGACATCCGACCTTACAATTTCGGCATTTGCCAGTTAAGCTAAGACTTCAAGAATCCGTCGCCTTATTCTAACACTACGACAATAGTTGCCAACGCACTTATACACAACTTGACTTTTTGGACAATCATCAACAGTTTTACACTTAAGGTATGCTGTCATGAAAAAAAGAGAATGCAATAATGTTACTAAAATAAGATAAAATATTATGTACAAAGAAAATAAAACTAAAGAAAGGAATTTGAAAAGGAAAAAAATCCGACCGTCAACATTCCTTGCAGCTAGAAACATAGAAATAAATAAAATCATAGCATACACAAACTTGATAGTTTTATCCATGCTTTCCTCTCTTTGAATTTAACAAGTAAAATGTTATTTGATCACTTTATAGTTTATAAAGTTCATGTTGCATTAAAAACAATTAAATATTTTTAGCTCTTAAAGAGGTATAAAAGCTTTCCTAAAATAAGAATCATTATTAAATATCTTTTAAGTAAATCAATGTGTTGTCTTTAACATAAAAAAGTTGCTAACCATTATAATTTATTCATTTTAATTATATTTTCAACCGTTGATGATAGAAAGGGGAAATTTTAACGTAACAAAAAAAAAGGGGAAATTTTAAAAGTTAATTGTGCACTATTTTCTTGAAAAAAATTGTTAGTAGATGATGATAGAACATCAAATGATATTTTTGACTATGATTTTAATTATTTTCATTGCATTTCAAGGATTAGAAGTCGTTTAGAGGAGTTGTTAATGGTTTGAGGAACTTTTTGTATTGTTTTTATTTGAGTCGTTATAATTCAGTTTTATCCTAAATCATGCAACTCCATAGGTGTTTTGAGTCTGTATAGTGAGAAATAATGTAAATCGGCAAAACAAGACATCAAGTGAAGGATTGAGGATATGAAAGTTAAAGATCAATGGTTTTTAGAAGGTCTTTGAAGACAATCTAAATTAAAGAAAATTCATTTCAAGTTTCAAGGCATTGCAAGACAGAAGAACACTAAAAAAAGGGACAAAAACTGCATAATTCGCACAGAAGGGGCTTCCAGAAGCGCCCCTATGCCGAAGTCATTCGCTCTTGCGCATGAGGCAGCCTTGGCTACTACCTCATGCACCCCGCATATGGTGCGTGGGCAGGGAGTGCAACTTGCTTATTTTTCAAGTTGTTTTCGTTGAAAAACCCTTTTTTTTTTCTTCTTTTAACCCCTAAGTAATGATGTACTATAAATAGAGACCCCTTGAACACTCTTTTATTCATTCAAAAAGCTAGCGGTACAAGGAAATGATCAAGCATCAAAGCTTCAAGGCAGAGGATCTCCATTCTCCTCGTGTTCTCTCTAGGGTATGTTTTTTTTAATTGTTTTGTAATGATTTTTGTTAGCATGCTCTACTAAACCTCTTTGATTAGGGTTCCACGATGAACCCCTTCTTATTTGTTGGATTCAATTAATAAAGTTTTTTATTCAGTTTATGATCTAAAGTCTAATTTAATTTGTATATGTCTGTTTCTATACCACATCTTAGATGCAGCATAATAAGATTGACAACCCAAATTTCGTCTGACCCTGATAGTAGTTAATTGCTTAGTTTCTAAATTAAATTCTTTTAATAGAATCTAAGTATGAATTTAAGGCGATGACTCATCTTAAGGGAACGCCACAATTTTAACTGGTTGAATTGCAGCGATATTAAAATAAACTTCCACTCATTAATCATAGGGTCATGTTCTACTTTCTTAAATCCAAAGAGACAACTCATAAATTAATAATCAATCGAGTTAGTTCCAACAAAGATGGAAGAGGGGACTGGAGGATTCCCTAATTGACGTTACACTTAAGAATCACAAAACCTAATCTCGCATTGGGCAGAACAATTAAAACCCTGTAATCACTTTTAATCTCTTCTTTTTTTTACTTTCAAAAAAATTCCTCTAATTACCGAGTAGAACGCCAATCCATGTGGAGACAATAACTTACTGCTTTATTACTTGAGTACGATTTGGTGTAAGAAACATGATGAAAACCTCCAATAATTGTAAATATTACAGCACCATGATTATATTAGTATTTGTCGTACTTTTATTACTTATTACAAGACAATGTACATTAAATAGAACAAGAAGGGAATCTGCAAGCATATAACTTAAAATATAAAAGATCAAAGCCTTCACAAATGAGCCATGTCATTCTCCCAACAAAGCAAAGTCAGAATCTTAAAGTCTTAAAAGAGGAAAAACCCCCCAATGAAGTTATTAACTCTCCCAATGACGAAATGCGGTCTAATAAGATGACATTTCGTCCAACAAATCTATTATCTTGTCCGGTGAGTAAATATGGTCTAAAAAGTCCCACTTGGCTAAGGTGGTAGCATTCCATTGGAGCACAAACAATTGGTGAACAACTACTCTCCCGACGAAGGATGAAAACCACAACTTAGAAAATAGGCTTGCAACCTTAATTTCAATTCATTCACTCAATATTCAAGTTAGAGAAAGAAAGATTAAGAGAGAGTGAAAAGACAAAAGTGAGGTGGTAACAAAGGCTTGTAGATCAAGTTGACTTATGCAACATTTCAAAATCCTTTTTTTCTTGGGATTAACTGTAATTATTAGGGATCTAATATAAATACTTGGTATGGGTGGCTATAAATAAATCCTATTGCATTATAGATGTGTCTTTATTACTACTCTTAATGATTCTCCGGTATACTATCCAAGGTTGATCTTACTTGGGGCATGCTAGAAGCTGACATCCCTTGCAAGGAAAATAGGTAAGGGCACTTGTTGGGCTAGGTTTACAATCACACACATTGTTGGAACTTAATACTTCTCTTTTAGGTAACTAGTCGTAACATCAGTGGTTAGAGACTAGAGATGATCTCCCATTATTTATGAAACATCAAGATCTATGGAGGGTGATAGGTGAATGTATAATTGGGATAGGAGGAATTTATAGTTAATCAAGGAAAGGCATTAGTGAACTAACTAATGAATCCTATTCCCAACATAACTTGTCTATTGTTTGTTTCACCCCTCACTCATAATCTGTCAATAAATGCCTATAATCAACTAAACACTACCAACTAATAATTATAAATCTTTGATGCCGCATTGCTACAATCTGGCTCATCAAATGGCGTTGTTTCCATGGATTCGTTTTAATTAATTGTAAGGTAATTTTTTGTTGTTTAAAGTTTGTATATTAATTAGATTTAGTGTATATTTTTCTTTTATACTCTGTGCTTTAAATATCTTTATACCTTTCTCTTATTTTTTTTTATACTTTTATTTTCTGTCATACTATTTATTTTATACTTTTCTTTTCATTTTGAATATTTGTTTTACTTTTTATTTCATTTATTCTCTGAATCCTTTCACCCCTTTTTTTTTTTAAGTTTGGTAAAGTTCGTTTATTTTTGAATGCGAGGTAAAATGTTTTGCTAAGAATTACTCTTCGATTCTCAGATAGAGAGAACGACATATTATTTTTAAAAAAAACAAGACTTAAATCTGTACAAGGTGAACATGATTAGTCCAAGACGGCTAGCACATTGATAGGTCCGTAAGTGCACGGAAATATCGGTTTTAGTATAAAAGATGTCGAATCCCACAGAGACTAATGTCAAGTACCGTTATCTATTGTCACGTTGTTTATCTAAGACAATGCTAATTAGTTTAATTACAAAATTGGAAAATAACTTGTTTCAATAAATTTTAATGACAAGAGCCCGGAATATAATTTGCGTCGACCGTGAGTACTTGTTAAGTTGTATTTTATTATTGTAACAAGACAATATTTTCGCGCGTAAAAAGGATTAAATTAAAGGGGTCGTCAGCTTTCGCGTGTACGACACCAAATTTCGACTTTGTAATCTATTCGACCGCTTTCGCGCGTACGCCTTACAACGTCATAACTCTGTTTGAAAAATAATCAATTTTTGCTTGAAAAGTTATTTTTAGAAGAAAAACAAATTTAAAGGTATCGTCGGCTTTCGCGCGCCCGTTACCAGATTTTAAGCTTATAACTGCCAGCTTTCGCATGCACAGTTACAATTTTAAAATCTCTTTTTGAAAATTAGTAATTTCTAAATCAATCAAAGAAAACGCTTTCGCTGTATTTCAAAATCAATTTCTGAATTTTTTGCGACCCGATACAGGTTTCACTCTTTCGATATGAAACCGGTATCACTTTATTTCAGCTTTCGCTGTAAATATTCATCGTTGCACGGGTTGGATTATAATTTGTATTTAAGAAAATAAAAATTGTGTTAAGTATAATCACATATATTTTATTGATTTATAATATTTTTAAATGTAATGATATGATTATTTTAATATTAATTTATACTAAAATAGGAGTATTGTTTAAAACATATGAGAATTTGTATTGATTTTTATCGGAGATTTGTGTAAATATTTTAAGACAAATAATATAGTTTTTTGTGGAACCTGTAATATTTAATAAGTTGAAAGACTTATATCATAGTTTATCTTAATAATGCAATAATATAAAAAAATTCTTTTTTGCGATCGGATCGTAGTGGTGTAATAATATGTTGTTTGTTTATTTTTTATCTTGGAATCTCACATTCTTTTTTATTGAGTTAGATTCATTCATGTTTGATGTAAATATTACTCATAAGAAGGCTGCAATAAGTTCAAGTTAGGATATGATTAATCTTTGGTGGTTTTGTCTTTTATCTTTTGACCATGTTCTTGAAAATTATGCAATGTGACCTAACTGCTTACTTTTATGTTCATATTTCTTATTTAAGGTCTCATATATTTATTGAAATGATAATTCTTATGCTGATAAGTTAGCTTATTTCAAACTTTTCTATCAAAACCCCATTTCTGAAATTTTATTACAACTTTTGTTGGTCCAAATTATTTTAGCCAACAATTTAGTTTAGCTTCTTGTCACTTTGCTTAATTAATTTTTTTTCTTTCTTCAATTGATGTTTATATTCCCATCTTTATTTAATCATATATCGACATTATAGAATAATAAAAGGTGATATCTTTTTGTAACCTATGCTTAATTAGAGTAATATTAGTGATTATTAGATAGAGTAAGAGTGAAAGGTTTTTCTAAGAGCTGCAACACATCATCACAATTCTAACTTAAAATTAGATAGTATATAAAAGAGATTGAGATTTTTTTTCTTTCTAAATAGTGTCATATCAACACAGTTCTAGTTAAAAAAAAATCTTCTAAATACACATTTCAATATTAATATGCTTTAAAGATCATTAATCCGTGCTCAACCTAAGACACTAACCAAAATGAATGTTTTTTAGTAACATATCAATAAAATTAAAATAAAAATAATAGCAAAAAATAAAATTAACGTCTTGTTTCATTTTATTTTTTTCTTTTAATTCTATAAAAGCTCAAGTTTATTATACTTTGTTAAGAAAAAATATATGATATTGTTGGATAATACTAATGATATAATAAGTCAAGTCTATTATATTAAGGCAAGACCAATATTGTTGAATTTTAATATAGCGGACAAATTTCGTGAGTGAAAATAAAGAGATCAAAACTATAATCAATCCTTTGTTTTATAATATATACTCCAAAAATAAAAATTTATTTATCTGTCATATCATGAATTTGGCTTTATTCCCAACTAATTATTGAAATATGCATATATTATTTTCTTATCAAAACAAATATTGAACCATTAACATTATGGTGAAAAATTAGGGGAAATTTGACCAACTATTTTTTTTAATGGAATTGATTGAATATTACAAATTCAAAGACCGAGTTGATGATATACTTCTAACAAATAATTGTGCAAATTTCACAACCCTACAATGTATCTTTTACACGTGAATAGACATAACTTTTGAGATTCATGAAAATGTGAGTAGATATAGCTTTTAAGATTCATGAAAACTTCAATTTATCTAAGTTTGAGATGAAAATGGGAATTTTTTTTAACTCAAACTAAGTTAATTTATTTATGAAATGGAATAAGAGAGAAATGGAATAAGAGAGGTATGAGGATTTTTAGAGGTGACACATAATCAATATTCTAGCTTAAGAATAACTCGAAGTTACAGTCGCCACATCCACCTTAAGGAATAAACTTAAAAAGTTAGAAAAGTAAACTAATAAACATTGTCTTAATAAACAAAATATCCTTAAAAAAAATCAATAAAAAAAGTAGAGCTAAAATGTTTTTCTAATCTAATAGTAATTTGAGTCCCTCTCATATCAATTAATGAATAATCAAGAGATGAAGAGTAACAAAAGTGGTGATGGTGGATGGGATGAACCATAAGATAAAATCGAAGAGGTATCATAGTTTTTTTAGAGAAAATTATGATGAAAAAAATCAGGGATAGTTTTTGAGAGTGATGATTCATTATCCGCAACTAAAGCAATTCACCATGCAAGAACAGTTTTGGTTCAATAGGAAATTTTATAACTGAAGATGAAAATAGAATGCGAGGGAGATGATGCATAACTTGGTGAATGAATTCCCTTTTTGATAGCATAATAATAGTGTTATAAATATACAAATAAATTGAATGACAATCATTAAAGTAACCGGTTGTTTTTAAGAAAATATTTCAGCTATTGGATAGTTTGAAACCGTTGGAAAATGAATAGGAAAAGCATTGAATTAGTAGAGAATAACATTAAATTTATTTATTTAGAGATGATGGCAAGGTTTTAGCATAGAGTAAAATGTTTTTTTAGAGATGACACATCATCTAAATCCAAGCCTAAGAATGATTCAGGCTTAGATTACAAATCTATCTATCTATCTATCTATCTATCTATATATATATATATATATATTGTTCAAAATTCCACTATTCTCATAGAATATAATACATGTACATGGTTTAGCAAGAGATATGATTGCCTTAAAAAAATTGGTAAGCTTGACCAAACTAAATTTCTCTAAACATAAATCAACATATCTTATGATATTTGAGAAAACTTCAATTTATTTGAGTTTGAGATGAAATTACATGCAATATACAACCTTCCCCAATATTAATGTTGGAATCTTTCACATGCGTTGAAAATTTTCTTCTCCATGGAAGAAAAATGCTCAAGTGAAATTTTAATCTCCGTATCAACATTAAAAATGACACTCAAATAACAAAAGAAAGAAAAAGAGAGTTACATGATCAGTATTGTTGAAATTCAAATGAGATTTTCTATTTTGAGAGGGTTGGTGCAATTAAAGAGTGAATGCTATAGTCATCATAAGCACTTATAGTTTTTGGGTGATTCAATAAGAAGAAAATATATGTTATTTATGTTTTCAAATATATCTTTAATGGAAAGATATAAATGTATGAGAAAATATAGGAGTATAAGCAAAATTGAATTCATACAATTATAGAACAACCTTTTCAATAACAAAAATTGACTATAAGAAAAACCTTCTCAATAAAACTACAAATTTGCACGAATCAAAACCTCACAGTCTAAATTATAGAAAAAACCAATTACACAAACAATAAAAACAAAGTAAAAATCCTTGTCTTTTGAAATAGTTGCTCCAATAACAAAACATATAAATATTATCACGTAATCAAATAAAAAATATTTTTATTTATTAATATTAATCATAATTCCTAAAAAATATTCCATCATGAATTAGATAAAAAACAAACCTAACTAAAATACGTTCCATGAAAATGTGTGATGACCAAATATCCAAATCAATGTTTAAAAGTATTTTAAAAGAAACTAAATTTGAGAGAACAACTTTCATGTAAAGACCATGAACAAAGTAATTCCAAAAATATATCGCACTTCAAAAAAAGAGTCAATTATTTCTAAAAGGATTTTCAATAATAAATCAGGAGAATTATTTTCATTCAACTATCAAAAAGGCCATCAACAAATAGTTGTGAAAAGGAAGAAAACTATTAAAATAAATTAATAGATATAAAAGTACATCTTATAAATTAATAAGACATATAGCTTTGAGAAACCTTGCTCACATAAAAAAACTGACACCATTAGTAATCACACATCTCTCTATTGTTATGAATGAAACTTGAAAATAAAACTGCATTTGTCTAAGAAAATAATGTGCTCTCTATAAACAATCTTCTATGCTATATATGTAGCATATGTGAACTTCTTTTTGAGAAAACATATCAACCAATTTATGGACAGAAATGCAAATCCAAACACAAAAAATAAAGGAAAGGAAGGTAAAAAGAGAACCACATCACCTTAACAAAGCATAAATGATCATGGTAGTAGAGTTGGGCAATCATACATACATAAGATAAGATAAGGCAATATTTTATTGAAAAAATTAAAATGTTCATTTTTAGAGTTTTCAATTAAATGAATATAATTTATTTGGACAGCATAATCATTTTAATGTTCTTGCAATGTTAGAACTGACTTTTCATTCTTTAAAAAAAAACGACTTTCATTATTTTCTTTTGATAATTTGATTGGTGTATACGTTTATTTTTATGTGGACATATATGAATTTAATTATAGCATACATACTTTTTTTTGAGTTTCTTTTAAAAAAAAATCTTCGAGCTATTATAGTAACTGCCAAAGAAACTCTTTGTTTTTTTCCAAGGATTTAATTGTAGCATACATGTTTTTTCTTTGAGGTATTATAGTAGTTGGTAACTGCCAAAGAAACTATTCAATTTTATACTTAACTAATTCTTTATTAATTAAAGATAATGGAAAAGTCAAGTTGTTAATAGTGTGATAAGCTTTTTTTGATATGCCACATAGGCACAATCCAAGCATGAAGCAAGTTTCAAATTCAAAAATATATAAATATAAATAGATAGATAGATAGATAAGGATTTGAAACTGAAAGCTTATGTGTTATAGGAGGCAGATAGAGATGAAAAAGCTCAAGGCGCTCATATTGCTCCAAAGCAAGGAGCTCATGATACATGTTTGTTGAGAGGGAGCTACCAAGTTTGCAATACAGATGTTGCAATGTCTCCTTTCTGCTATGGTATTCATTTATGGAAGCATTATGTTAAACTAACAATTTGTAAGGGACTTTAGTGAGAGTACATGTTTATTGTCGGGGACCTAACTGATAGTATGCATGCACAGCCAGAGACCTAACAGTAAGTTGGTGTTTAATGGAAGATTGATTTTGAACAAAAGAGACAATTAGATGATATTTAGGGATTTAGGGATTTGAGATTCAATTTGGGGATACTGATTTTTGATTCAGGAACCAAAGTGACCATTTTCTACTTTCACTCTAGTCCATGTGACACCTCATATGTCATGTCATTGTAAAACATGTGTGACATCATCACTTAACAGAATTATTTAACGTCAGGGACTAAAGTGATAACGGAAGTGCAGAGTCAGAGAGACTTCTTTGTATTTAATCCTGAGTCAGAGACTTTTGTAACAGCGAGGTGCAAAGTCAGGGATTAAAGTGACCATTTGCTCAATGAATTTACAGTAATTCAATACTCCTATAGTTATTCGCTGACAATAATTTTTCACTAACTCGAGAATAAATTACAACCCGACAAAATTTTCTACTCTTATATCTTATAAAAATTATAACACCTCAAATTCTAATCATATATTAAATATAAACCTCTCATACTCTCTTTTACGAAATAAATAAATAAGTAAATAAACCTCCCATATATATTTTCGTGAAATTCAGAGTTTGAAATAGAAACAATTTAAAACATTTTTTCTAAATTCCCGTGAGCTTAACTCAGTTGGTAGGGACATTGCATATTATATGTAGGGGCAGAGGTTCGAACTCCGGACACCCCACTTCTCCACATTTAATTGTGTGAGTTTTAACCACTAGACTACTTGACAAAAAAAAATCCAAATAAAAAAGTCAATTTTAAACATTTCTTAAGAAATTGCACCAATTAACAAAAAATTAGCACACCTTCCTTCTAAAAAAAGTAGCACGCCTAGAAAAACAAAATTTACACCTAGATGCCTTTTTTTTTTTTGTTGCACACCTAGTATGCCTACGTGAATTTGTGCGTATGTTCATTTTATATATGTTTTTACCTTAAATGATTTGTATACTTTTCCTTCATTGGTTGCACTTGCGAAATCGCATATATTTCATATATCAGTCCTTCATTGCTTGCACTAGCGAAATCGCATATATTTCATATATCAGTTAAAGAATTAAAGTCAAAATATTTGCATTAGTGAAATCCTACATTCTATAGTATCAGACCTACATACTAGCGAGAACACAAGCACTCACGTGTCCGTCTTTCCACTACTTTTATTGCAACAATGTTTGAAATTATTAACAGTGTTTTTTTTTTATAAAATGTTAATTTGATTAAAGTAAAAAATCGAAATGTTTTTTGCTTTCAAATTATAACATATCAAATTTTGATTAAAGTAAAAAATCGAAATGTTTTTTGCTTTCAAATTATAACATATCAAACTAACCATGATTATCTATTTCAATAAAACCAACAATATAACAAAAAAATATAATCTAAATTTTCATTTTTTTAATGACACCAACAACAATCTTTATTATAGAAAAAATTGCTGCTTAAGGGTATAATTGAGATAATGAAAAAGTAAGTATAGATACACTCCTCTAATTTGTTACACTTTATAAATGACAAAAGAAAAATCTGGACATTTGTGTTTGTTACACTTTTATTTTAATATTTAAATTTATTCTTATCTATTTGTTACATGTGTTATTTGCATTGAAAATTGAGGGTATTTTTGAAAAGGAAAATTCAATCCAAAAGTGCTGAAAGGGGTAATTTTCTTTATATATAGTATAGATTATTACTTACGTATATGTGCATTGAGTGTTGATATCTAGTTTTTTTTTAACAACCAAAAATGGATTATATTAACACTGCTATAGCAGTCTCCTCAACATAAGGTGTGCCGAAAAAACTACTATAAAAAACAAGCAGCTCAATCAAGGTGCAAAACGTGGCTATTCAATGGCTAAACACGACAAAGGACTCGACCACCATACATGTTCACCAAATACAAATATAGCGTTTTTGGCTTTCAACAACAACAAAGAATAATACTTTGCTTTGTCTAGTAATTGATATATGGATCATTCTTTCTGTTTAAATAATCTATTGTTTCGTTCATTCCATAAAATCCAAACAGTAAGAAGCCAAATAAGCTCCGCAATTTCAAACCACCTGAATAATTAGTAAACTGAATAAAGTGATCTGAAATATCTTGATGGTCGACACCTGTTGTGAATTCGATAAAAAATCACACCAATAAATACTTGATGTGTGAAGTAAGTAATAATCAAGCAACCAAACAAAGTGTATGGAAGTTATTAACACAAGCCAAAAGTAGAAAACAACGAGAGAAAAGAAAGAGAGAACACACAAAATTTGTATACCTAGTTCGGTCCAATACTGACCTAGTCTGGCGGAGAGAGCAACTCTCCGCTTCACTATAATGTTAAGAAACTTTACAAAAGAGATATCAACGAGTTACAAGAATAAGTCTCCCTCCTAATTCTACTCAAAGTCCCAATCTCTTCTCGTGACCAAGAG
>Ga0315914_1006296_pt1 | contig 16884 bp, 14 predicted proteins | sample MpolenodulesMG_FD_203920 | JGI IMG/M metagenome (GOLD analysis project Ga0315914, IMG submission 203920) | Medicago polymorpha root nodule microbial communities from Los Angeles, California, United States - elongated nodules | ecosystem: Host-associated > Plants > Roots > Nodule | place: USA...
AAAAACATACTCCCTCTGTTTCTTTTTAAGTGTCTTTTTAGAAAATTAACACCAAAATAGCGATGTGTATTTTTGCACATTTTCTTCCTATTATACCCTCATTTTAATCCACCAATAAATTTCTATTTCACACACTTTATCTTTCCAATAAATTTAATATGTTATGTCTCTCCCATAACAAACAATTATTATCTTTTTCTCCAACAAATTCCTATTTTTTTGCAGACTCTCTCTCTCTCATAACAAACAATTGTCAATTTTCTAAATATTGTGCACTAAGTCAATATAAAAATTATTTCAACTTCACATTTATCAAAAGTTAAGAAAAAATTAACTTTCTTCCAACTCCTTTAATCAAAGTTAAGGCTTCAACTAATGCTAGAGTCACACTTGAAATTTTTAACAATTGTTACTTATCTTATTTATAGAATTTTAACTCTTCTTAAAATAATTGTTTGGAACAAAATTTTGTTTAAATTTGAAGATAACAAGAAACAAATTTTGTTTAAAAAAAACAAACAAACTTTGTTTAAAAAAACACACTTTAATTTTCCAAATAGATAGCATTAATTAGTTTTACTGAAAAAGATAAAAGTAATTGACAAAGGATATAATGACAAATCGTACCCTTAAAATACCAAAAAGACAGTTAAATAGGAACAAAAAATTCACTTTAAAAAGACACTTAAAAAGGAATAGAGGGAGTATTAATTAAGAAAATAATAATACTCTATTTATATTAAGAACTATCTTTTAGTATTTTTTTCTTCAAAAGAAAAATCTCTTAGTATTTTTGACCAGTAACAAATAAATATCTTTGACTCTCGTTAAGAACCTCCCATACAAGTTTGGTACAGTAACGTAACCAATAAAATTGATCATATAAAATGTCGTGCCGTTTGCAACTTGGTGTGATTACAAATTCCATACACACAAGTTGTTTATCCTTGCTGCCACTTCTTCCCCCATAAATTTAAAAACAGAGGCACAATTCCATATAATAAAAAGTCACAATCTCAACATTATCACCATCCTCTTCAAAATTTCTTTTTTGTTATCACCAACCCTAACCAATCAGTTACCTTTCATTGTCACATCTCACAAACTACCATATTTTGTCATTTTGTTGTACATCTTTTGTTATAAAGAGCCATACTTTCTTAATTAGATTCCACTAAATTGTATTCATAAAAATAAAATTCCACTAAATTGTTTCGTTTTCATAATTAATATAGTGAACCCATCTATCTATATTAAAATTATAGTCTTTTTATAAGTAACTTATTTATAAGAACCACAACTACAATTAATTCTTATTTTCTTTATGAAGACAATTAATTCTTAATTTTAGCCTCAATCAGATAAAATATATCCTCTAAAAAAAGATAAACTATAAGAACAAAAATTATAAGTAATGTTTTAAACGAATACTCCCTCCGTCCTAAATTGTATATCGTTTTAGAAAAAAAATTGTCTCATATTATATGTGGCTTTACAATACCAATAAAACATTAATGTTATTTTTCCTATTATATCCTTAACTATTTATTACTCTATCTTCTTTCAATTATTTCATTTATCTTTCTCATATAATTTATTGAGGACAATTTTGTAAAACAACTCATAATATCTTTTTCTCATACTATATTAATTGCATTTCTTAATACGTGTGAAATGTCAAAAACGTCATACAATTTGGGACGGAGGGAGTATGTGAATATATGTTATAAATTTTATGTGGATTAACAGATGATCTCTGACTTTATTACAGAGACCAAAACCAAAAATAAAAAGATACAGAGGGACGAAATTAAAAATACCTAAATAACAAAATTTAAAATTTAGGTGGTCTTTAAGATGGTCCCTGACTATATTGCATGGACCAAAGCCAAAAACGAAAAGTTACAGAGGGACGAAATTAAAAATCACGAAGTTAAAAAATTTCAAATTAAAAACCCTTGTTGTTGCCATCTTCGTCCTCTCTCTGACATGTTCTTCTTCATCCACGCCCCTAAAATCACATCAGATGCTAACAATGTCTTCATCATCCGTTATTTCTCCAATTGAATTCCACAGCTTCTTCGTCACATGGAACGAAATTAAAAATCACAAAGGTAAAACTCTCTGCCATCTTCTTCATCTTCTCTCTGTTGTATGGGTCCTATTTGAAGCACATAGTTTTAGGTTTCATGTATTTTTGATGATGTTCAAGTTTATCCTTTGATGAATTATCTTATTATTTTTAGTGTATAGTCTTATTAAAAGCACCCAACATCAATGTCTCATTGTCTTAAATTCATTTGTGTCAAATTTGATGTTTTGGATCACTGAATCCATTCAAAGACATATGAATCGTATCATTAGAGGTCTCTGACTTCCAATGAAATGATTCACAACTTTTTGAGTCGTATCATTGTTGAATCAATTCATGTTTGTTTGAATCGTATCATGGTTTCTCCCTGACTTGCACTAAATCGATTCATCAAAGTCTGAATCACATCATTCTTCATCTTGGGTTCATTTGGATCGATTCACGTTTACAATGAATCGTATCGATCTTCATAAGTCTCTGACTTGCATTTTTGTTGTCTGAATTGATTCACTCATTTAATGAATCGATTCACATAGTTGTTTTTGCATGAAAATTTGCACTTTCCCTTATTTTCTATATATACCCACTCTCTCATAACTCCCAAAATATTGAATCATTTGCATCTATTCTCTCTAGGTCTCAAAAACTCATTGTTTAGAAATTCTTCATGATTAAACATTTTTTCTTAGAATCACTTTGTAGATTGAGTCACATTGATTTGCTAGGGTGCTTATAGGGATTATAGGTTGGTTCTCTCAAGGAAATTGGTTGGGCTTAATCAAGGTTCCAAAGTGAAGTGAATAATCTCATTCCACCTCCAAAGGTCTTGGGGGTCTTTCTAACTGTTCTTGCAATCGAAGGGGATTCGTTTACCGGACATAGCATCTAAGACTTGAGTGAAGAGTTCGAAGGGGTGCACGGGTAGTCAAGGATTCAATGATTGAAGGAGCACCAAATTCAAAGGTTATTTAAAGTTTAGGGGAGTGTTTGCATAGGGGTTGAAGACTTAGTTTAATTTCAAGGATCTCTTGTAAACACATTTGTATTCAACATTGTTACTATTAGTCAATGACCTTGGTGAAGGTGTACTTCATCAAGAAGAGTAGACGTAGCTCTAGCGAGGACGAAAAGAGTAAACTGCTATAAAAAAAATATCGGTGTTATCTCTCTTCCTTATCTTCTATACCTTCGATTATTGCATATGTTAATTGAATGGTTGTTAGGATAGAAACTTGTATTGATCTAAGTTGTTTTTCGTTAAAAGTTAACCTAATTCGTTGAATTAGGTTTTAGTACTTAGCTTAGATCAACCAGGTTTAATTTCTATTCAATTCTTCAATTCCATATGCATTGTGGTTTTGATTGATAGCTTGGTATATTTTCATATAGGTTTGGTTTTGAAATTGTCTAAGTTTTGCAAATTGTTCAAGACACGTTAAGTTTTGATTGTAATAAGATTTGTATTGTGAATCTCTCAATTCTACATTGAATCTTATTAGCACATAGTTTTATCTTTTTGCTTATTGTTGTGATTGTTCACATGTGTTTCCAATAGTTAATTTAATTCAATTCACTTTATTTATTAAAACCCCGAAAAACTTTTTCAAAGCGCTATTCACCCCCCTCTAGCTTATAAATTTATTGGCCATATAGACCAACACTATTCCAACTTGTATTGATTTTGTTACGATAATATGGAACAAGGATGGAAGTACAATTCATATACCCAATTCCTTCCTTGGTAACCTCACAAGAAAAGTAATAATAATAAGGTAAAGCACAAGAAGGATGTTTCCATTGTTCTTCTTATGCTTACAATTCTAATCTCAGCCTTTTCAATTCTCATGTTCTTCAAACTTTTTCATAATTCCATTAACAAGCAAGCACACACAACGACAACAAAGAATGAGAATTTGTTTTGCATATGAAATTATGATGGAAAAATAGCATATATGTTGACATTATTAAAGCAACGCAACACTTGACATTAGATATTGCATCGGGATATGAGCATATGGAAGTATATAGAAGACTCAATTACCATGTGGCAAAGTTGCCGTCTTAAAGAACTTCAAAACTATGAAGCAGAGGTGCCTTCTTTTGATGCGAGTTTCAGAAATGAAGTGACAATATTATCAGAAATAAAGCACATAAATATTGTTAAGCTTTATGGATTATGCTTGCACAAAAGAATCATCTTTTTGCTCTATCAATACCTGGAGAAAGGAAGTTTGTTCTTGGTTTTGTATGATGATGTACAAGTTGTGCAATTCAATTAAGAAAAAGACTTAATGGATGATGAAGACATTGTTAACAGAGCATGTGGTTTCATGGATGCAGAAGAAGAATATGACAAAGAGAGAGAGAGGAAGAAGATGGAAACAACAAAGGTTTTTAATTTTAAATTTTATAACTTCGTGATTTTTAATTTCGTCCCTATATAACTTTTCATTTTTAGTTTTGGTCCCTGTAATATAGTCAAGGACCATCTAGAAAGCCACCTAAATTTCAACTTTGTTATTTAGATGTTTTTAATACCATCCTTTTGTACCTTTTGTTTTTTATTCTGGTCCTTGTAACAGAGTTTGACAAGAGGGACGAAAAGCAAAAAGTTATTACCTTATAGAAATTGTTTTAAAAAAAAAATAAAAGATACAGAAACAAAAACAAAAAACACGCCAAATTACAAAGACAATTTACATATTTAAGCCAAAAATGTTTTCCCTTTTTTTTAAAGAACTTATCTAAACTTTTATTTCACAAAAAAAATAAAAAATTACTAATCTTAATATATATAAATGTTAAACAGTTCTGATAAGTTTGCCCTAATTAATCCTGTCTTTTTCGGTGGATTTGAGTAATTTTTATAAAAAAAAAGTTTGCAAGGAATTGAACCAGGTATCATATACTTTCACTTTACAACTATAACTGCTATGCCACTTCTACTTTTGTTGAAATATTTTTGTTTCCAAAAATGAAATACATGACTAAAACATTTTTTTTTAAATCCCCAACCGCCCTAGCGGTTTCCTATCTCACAGTAGTTATTTTTTATTATTAGCGGTACCTTTATTGATAGTAGGTCTTTTTTCATTTTTTTGGTGTACGATTACTACGTTTTACGATATTAAATTTGCATCTTTAAAATTGTAGATAATTTGACAGATCCAGATGATAATTTTATCATTAGAAACTTCACTTTTTCCTGTAATTTTGCTGGCCTCTTTGTTTCTCTTATATTATATTACTTAAAGTTGTTTATTCTGACTCTTTATTTGCAAAAATCGCTACAGTAGACTATAACGTTACTTTGTTTTGGCAAAGTAATGACTTTGATTCCATATTCATTTTTGTTGATTCCCATATTCATTTTTGTTGATGCAATCTAAATGTTGTTAATTTGCTTTTTTGAGATTGTGAATGTCGATCACTCTCAGTTATCACTTAATTTAATTCTTTTTGAGTTTATATGCAACTCTACAAATAATGATATAGCTACAAAAACCCATGCATCGCACGGATTGATGCACGGGGTTAGAGTGTAGTTCCATATACGCAACTAACTCACGCAAGTTAGTAGTAAAACTAACCGAACACACCACCATCTTGAGATTCATAAGAAACTCAAGCACAAAAACAGATGTTTCCTCATCACTCGTCACATCCTTCCTCCCATACCCAATAATTTCATTTCATCTCTTCCAAAAAAAAAAGTCCAAATCCATCACTTTCTCATCTTGTTATCACCGTTATTATTTATTCATAAACACTATTCACAATCTCAGATTCACCATTTTTCCATCATCATGGGTACAGAAACAACATCAATGGATATAACAGAACCATTGATACAACAAGAACAACAAAACAACAACGATAACAAGAGTGAATTTCTAACCGAACCTGTTCCTGAATGGAAAGAACAAATAACAATTCGAGGGTTAGTTGTGAGTGGTGTTTTGGGGTGTTTGTTTTGTATCATAACACATAAATTGAATCTCACTGTTGGGATTATTCCTTCTCTTAACGTTGCTGCTGGTTTGCTTGGTTTCTTCTTTGTTAAAACGTGGACTGGTTTGTTGATGAAGTTGGGGATTTTTACTAAGCCTTTTACTAGACAGGAGAATACTGTTATTCAGACTTGTGTTGTTGCTTGCTATGGTCTTGCCTTTAGTGGTAATTTTTTATTTATTTATTTACAGTTTTGACTTAAATGATGTTTCTTGTTTTTGTGATTTGATTTGGTTTGATTTGTTTGTGTGTTTTTATGATTTGTTTGATTAGTTTTCCTATGAATTTATGTTGATTTTTTGTAAACTCCGTATTCGGTCCAAGAACCGACTAATCTGAGAGACTAATCCAACCATCCATTAGCAGTTGTTGGTGAACCTGAGAGGAGTACACTCTTAGGTCCAAAGCCTACACTGCCAGACGAGGGTTTCTTGTGGATGTATGTGATTTGACCAAAATGGATCATCCATTGGTTGGCTTTATAGTGCAACTGATTGTAGGCCGTTGAATTTTGAGAATGACCGTAGAAAATTGTAAGCGTAGCGAAGATGAGGATGTTGCGTTGGATGAGTGGTAAGAGTAGACGAGATAGAATTAGGAATGACACCATTAGAGAGAGAGTTGGGGTAGCACCTATAGTTGAAAAGATGGTAGAAAATAGGCTTAGGTGGTTGCATGTAGAGAGAAGACCGATAGATGTTGTAGTACGAAGAGTAGATCAGATGGAGGAGAGTCAAATTAGAAGAGGTAGAGGAAGACCTAGAAAAGCTATAAGGGAAACTATTAGGAAAGATTTAGAGGTTAATGAGTTGGATCCAAATTTGGTTTTGGATATAACATTATGGTGTAATTTGATCCATGTAGCCGACCCCATTTAGTGGGATAAGGCTTGGTTGTTGTTGGTTCCTCTACAGCCAGCTTTATGTTGTATCCGACATTAGGTCGTTGGATTAAGAGAGACAAAATGTTCGTTTGCTTGTTTTTGTTTTTGTTTTTTCATGATTTGGTTAGATTAACTTGGTTTGAGTTTTTCGTACAGATGTCAAAGTAGGTTTGTCTAGTTTGTAAGGATTCAACTCAGATCCTACATGGACTTAAGAGTCCAAATTCCGCTGCCAATGTACCTTAGAATTCATTGTTGGTGGTTAATATTTAAATTCATGTATTAGCTCTCTCTGAGCTTGGAGTTTTCCCTCTGGGATCCAACTCACCTACACGTTATAGATAAATAAAACAATTTTCTTGTGGATGTATGTAATTTGACCAAAATGGTTTCCTTACAGCTGACTTTATAGTGCAACTAACTGTAGGCCATTGAGTTAAGAGAACGGCATATGCACTGCTTTGCTGTAAATCCTATTGTAGAGGTTCTAAGTCTGTGATTTGACTGTTATAATGGTGAATTGGACTTTAGATTTTCTGATTTCTTTTGTCTGTTGTGTGCTGCATGAGCTTGATGCTTTTGTGAAAGATATGTGTCTTGCTTGTGATTTGGTTGCTGAAGATGAGAGAGGCTGGTAGATTTTATTAACTAAATTCAGGATCTGTTTGGTTTTTTGTGAAGACTTTGTCCCATTTCATTTGTTGATTTCACTTTTAATTGCAAAATTGACACATTTTTTTTATTATGTTTCTTGTTTTCAAACATTTTCATATGAAACTGAAAAAAAAAAACAAATTAAAACAGGAACAAATGGAAATGAAAACAAAGTGACAATTTTGTGATAAAAAGTAAAAACAAAACGTTTTCTGATTCTGAGGTCAGTTATCTAGTAAGATATGTTTTTCGGCTATTTTTGTCTCACTAGAGCCTTTTCAATGTGTGGCTTACTCAGTTACACTCTACACTCTTTTGATTTGTATGTAGTTCTATTGTTGTTGTGCACCCTGTTTACGAATTTGGGTATGCCAAGAAGCACATTTTATCTCACAAAACTGAATCCAGGTGGAGGTTCTAAAAGTAAAGGCAGAGTTAACAAAACAAACATAAAAAAGACATTTATTTGTCACCTAGCTATTATGCAACTTAGTTCACATCTGTATAATATAGTCTTACTCTTAACTTTGTTTGATGTATTATGAATTTAACTGTATTATTTTCCATATATTTTTTTTCATTAATGTTTATATATCCATTAACTTGTTTCTATCTCGTAAAAATAAATAAACGAAGCTGACACCTCTACATGCCAAAGTGAAGAGAGGTGATTACTTGCTACTTCCAGTTCTGAATCTGAAGAGCTATAGCATATTTGAAGTTGGAACTTTGCCCCTTGAGCTTAAAAGGCTCTTGCCTTTGAGCTGACACCTCATTGACAAAATCTGTGTTTGGTTTCCTTAGGAAACCATTTTGTTAAGAGCTTTAAAACACTCAAAATCTTTCTATGCAAAAGGAAGAATGTAGTGAACGCTAAAATGTGGCTGCTTAGTTTGTTATAGTGCTGCACATGTATTTTGTTATATTTTTGTCTGAAGTCTAGTTATGCAATCTAGTTTAACTTTGTACCTCTCAGTGCTTCTGATAGTGGTGAACTTGTTTTTCCCTGTCAATTTGCATAATGTGCTGATTGTGATATTGTTGACAGGGGGGTTTGGTTCATCCTTGATTGCAATGGATCAAAGAACATATGAACTCATTGGCCCAGATTATCCTGGTAATAGAGCTGAAGATGTTAAAAATCCAGGCTTGGGATGGATGATTGGTTTCATGTTTGTTGTTAGTTTCCTCGGCCTTTTTAGTCTTGTGCCACTTCGTAAGGTAATCCTTCTGGTTCATTTTTATTACATAGGATTTGCAAGATTTCTTTTCCTTTCTTTAGGTTTATTTTTCAACTGTTGATAAAATGAGAGCACTGATCTTCATCAGCTTTCATGTGAGGTTTTATTGCTGAGTATTTGACGTTCTATAGGAATGCTTTTAATGTTTTTATTAGATCTTTTCTTCGAAACCATACAAAAGCTTGTTGATGAATATTTGATTGTCTAATGTGCCAAACACAATGCTCCCGTCGTCCTGTTTATTTCTTGCTTTGGACGAATGTACAATTTGTGAGGAGACATATATGTTCCAAATCGTATGCATTGTTTCTGTTTTGGGTGAAAATATGAGCATTTCTGTGTTAAATACTAGATGGAAAAATATGAATAAAGGGGAATCATGTAATTTTAAAAAATCTTTTATAAAGTTTCTATTCAACAAAAAAAATGGAATCATTTTAGTAGTGTATCTAATGAGTGATGACTCGTGTGAATATAATAGTTGAATTGATGGGCGTGCATATTTTGGTTAATGCTTTGGTACTTTTCTATAGAGGTATAACCTCTTTTTCTTCAATCTATTACATGTATGATCTACCACTTCCTTTACCAGTGTATTTAATATCTGTGAATTCAATTTCAGGTTATGGTCTTGGATTATAAGCTTACATATCCCAGTGGAACAGCCACAGCAATGCTCATTAACAGTTTCCATACAAAAACGGGAGCAGAACTTGCAGGGTATGCTAATTTGACCACTCAAAAGCTCTTTTTTATCGTGTACCTTGAACTCTTTTTACCCTCTTAGTGTTTAGGAATATATTGTTTTTGTTACTATTTTGTTTATTTATTATTTTATTTTTTTTGTTATGAGAATCTTACAGGAACCAAGTTCGGCAACTTGGAAAGTATTTAAGCATAAGTTTCTTCTGGAGTTGCTTTAAGTGGTTTTTCAGTGGTATTGGAGATTCATGTGGATTTGACAATTTTCCTAGCTTTGGTTTGACACTATTTAAGAACACGTAAGACTGTTCTACTTTTGGCTTTCTCTTCCTTGATCTGAATTCAATTTAGACTTTGTTTGGATAAACAGCTGGATTAAGTGCCTATAGTATAAACACTTAGCATACAAGTGCTTATATATAAGCTATATCTATAACAAAAGATATAATAAATTCAAACTGTTTCCATATAAAACTATAAGTTGTTTTCATAAGCTCTTCCAATAAGTCTCAACAATAGTCTTAGAATGTCTTAGAATAGTTGCATGTTGTTACAAATTGAGGGAGAGTGGCAGATCCAAATTGGGTTTCATATCATGAGCAAGATGAACTTGTATCTATTGTTTGAACATGTCCTGCGCTTGTCTCAGACTAGTTAATTCCCGGGCATTCACATGAACACTATAGTTAGATAGAATTAGGAGAAAAGAACAGAAAGGGGTTATTAAGTGATGTGAAGCTTCTTTATACATTGCAATTTGGCCTTGGCCAACTCAAATGTCATTGTAGATTTCCAAATCAATGGGTTTGCTGCTTTTGACTTTTTCTACCATTGTTTGGAACTGGTTAAAGTTTATTAATCACCCTCTGAGAAAAGGCAACAGAGACCACAAGCATTGAATGACTGACATGCATAACATAATGCCGATAAACATAGTATTAATGGTGTCATATGTGTTGGGAGTGCCACATCGACTAAAGGCATAACCTAGGTAGTTTTCATAAGGTTTGAGCAGTCCTGACCTTATAAACTGGTTTTGTAGGGTTGAGTATGACTGGAAACATAAATTCTACGATGATGCTAGAGTGTCAGATCCATTATTTGGAAAATATCTCTGTTATTCTAAATGGATTTGTCCATTATTCAAATGTCCAAGCATGGGTGTGTGTTGAGATCCCTGTTATTCCACTTGCTTTAGTCCATGCGTAAGATGCCGAGTCCTATGTGTGAGGAATTATGAGGTGAGAGGTTGTGTTGAGAGCGCCACATTGACTTATAAAATTTTGGCAGTTCACATCTTACAAATCGGTTTTTTAGGGTTTAGTAAGCACCAAGCCAAATTTCTAAGAACCTCTGCTGTCCATTTGTAGTGACTCTACAACCCTCTAAACTTTTGCTGGTGGGGTGCAATGCATTACAAGTGGCAACAACTTCCCCTAATAGTCTATTCATTTTTCTTAATTCTATACAGTTGCTTTATGTTTTACTTTGTGATGGTTTCTATTTCTTAACTGCCCCTTTAGCTCCATCTTAAAACGAACATTTTTTCATTAATATGTTGACAAATTTTTCTGTACCGAATAGATATTTATTCTTGAGTAGTAACTAGTAAGTGACGTGTCTGATGTGTAATTAATTTCCAGGTATTAACATTGCATGCTTTTTATGCAGATTCTACTTTGACTTCAGTCCAACTTATGTTGGATGTGGTCTTATCTGTCCTCATATAGTCAATTGCTCAGTTCTCCTTGGAGCTATTATATCATGGGGTTTCCTGTGGCCTTTCGTCTCCAAGCATGCCGGGGACTGGTATCCAGCTGACCTTGGTAACAATGATTTCAAAGGTCTTTATGGATACAAGGTATGGCAAAGCAAGTTACCTTGCAGAATATCAATTTTTTTATCTTCATCCCAACACTACTTGTGATCCTTACCTGTAGCTCTGTGCCAAGAATATAAGCAGGAAAGCCTTGTTATTTTGTCTGAAGTGCAAGTATAAATTTGAAAATGATATAATGTTTTAATTCCAATTAGGCTTAATTGCTGCTTGGCCTCCTTACTTTCACTCGCTCGTATAATTGGTCCCCTTTTTAAAATCCAGTTTTTTTAGTTCCTCACTCAAATAGTCAGATTTTTTACTCAAAAAGTAATGCGGTAAGTTTTTGTTGACGTGCCATAAAACTTACTGATGTGGAATAATCCGGGTTTATTTATAAACTCAATAAGACTTGCTACATCACTTTTAGGTCCAAAAATCTGAGTGAGAGACAAAAAAAACTGGATTTTAAAAAGGGGACCAATTTTGTGAGTGAATCAAATCAAGGGGACCAAAATTGCAATTAAGTCTTCAAATTATCATTTTTTTTTAAAACGAAATTAGAGTGCTGAAGCATCACATGACAATTTTTGACATCCCAAAAACCACCACCTATCACTTCCAACTATCAATTGACGTATATGATATTTATCTTCTACTTTGTGTTTTAACTTTATAGTCCAAAAAAGAAAATAGCTTATAACATATCATAAATTGTAAAAAAAAAAAAAAAAGTCATAAATAATGTTAGACCAGCATCAATACTGAGATTTTAAATATTACTGTCATAATGTGATCGATATGCACAATATCCTTGTCATGTTTTGTGCAGGTATTTATATCTATTGCCCTTATTTTAGGGGACGGTATTTACAATCTTGTGAAGATTATAATGATAACCGTTAGGGAGATGTGGAGGACAAGATCCAAACAGAACAGCCTTCCCGTTGTGGCTGAGGTTCTTGGTGAGTAAAATCAACTACATTTGAAATATTTCTTTTGATAAGCATGATTTCTTTAACTTTTTTTATTGTAATCAAATTCTGAACATAAAAGTTAATTTGATTTTATTCTCCATATTCCTGATCTCAGATGGTGATAATTCTGAACTGCATTTAGAAGAAAAGAAGAGGAATGAAATATTTTTGAAGGACGGGATACCAACCTGGATTGCAGCCTCTGGATATGTGGGTTTGGCAGCGATATCCATCACAGTAATACCAATTATTTTCCCTCCTCTCAAATGGTACTTGGTTCTGTGCTCTTACATCCTTGCCCCTGCCTTAGCCTTTTGCAACTCATACGGCACAGGGCTCACAGACTGGAGTTTGGCATCCACGTACGGTAAAATCGGTCTTTTCATCATTGCGGCAGCAGTTGGTACAAACGGTGGTGTAATTGCCGGTGTAGCATCTTGTGCTGTCATGATGTCCATCGTTGCTACCGCAGCCGATCTCATGCAAGATTTCAAGACCGGTTACCTAACCCTATCATCAGCCAAATCCATGTTCGTGAGTCAGTTGATAGGAACAGCTATGGGCTGTATAATTGCTCCCCTCACATTCTGGATGTTCTGGACTGCCTTTGATATTGGATCGCCTGATGGCCCTTACAAAGCACCATACGCCGTTATATTCAGGGAAATGGCCATTCTTGGCGTTGAAGGGTTCTCAGAGCTTCCAAAGTATTGCATGGAAATGTGTGGCGGTTTCTTCGCTGCAGCATTGGCTATCAATCTTTTAAGGGACGTGACTCCAAAGAAATACTCGCAATACATTCCTATTCCAATGGCAATGGCAGTTCCTTTCTACATTGGTGCTTACTTTGCAGTTGATATGTTTATTGGAACTGTAATATTGTTTGTGTGGGAACAATTGAATCGAAAAGATGCAGAAGACTATGCTGGAGCCGTTGCTTCTGGTTTGATATGTGGTGATGGGATATGGACTATTCCTTCAGCAGTTCTCTCTATTTTGAGGATTAATCCACCAATTTGCATGTACTTCGGGCCTTCCGCAAGCAGCTGAGTTAGAGTCAGCAAGCAACTTTCCTCGCCCAACACAGTTTCTGAAATGTACTTCCGGATCGAAAAAATTGTGTTTTCTGAGATATGCACATCCAAAGTAAATTTAGGGGTGGAAAAAGTTACTTTAGCTGAGTTGAGCATATTTGATGTTGTCTTTGAAACCTTAATGTTTGTTGGTTTATGTCTGTAAATATGTATGGATCTGGATGTAAGATCAAAGGGGAATATCTATATTTAGTTTCATTTATTTACCTCTTTGCACGTGTCTAAGTAAATATTAGGGGAAACTAATTTGACCCTCCAAGGGAGGGGAAGGGTGCCTTCATTAGGTTGATTGGTCTTATAATGCATTCGTATTCGATACAATGCATGAAATGACTCCGATTATTTAAATATTTTATAGAACAAATAATCACTTTAGTCCTTGACTCTGCACCTCGCTGTCTTATAGGTCCCTGACTCAGGATTAAATACAAAAAAAGTCTCTGACTCTGCACTTCCGTTATCACTTTAGTCCTTAGCGTTAAATAATTCTGTTAAGTGTGCCACAAAGTGAACGTAGAAAATAGTCACTTTAGTCCCTGAACCAAAAATAATATCCTCAACTTGATACATGGACTTCTTTGTATTTAATCCTGAGTCAGAGACCTATGTGACAGCGAGGTGCAGAGTCAGGGACTAAAGTGAATTAATCTAATATTTAGTTTTGTAAACTAATTAATCCAAAAGGCTTATAAATTTATTATTGCTAAAAAAAAAATAATAATAATAAGAAAACCTCACTTCAAATTTTGCTTTAATCATTCATGTTTGCTCGATCAACTTTGTCTGTCGTAGTTACATTTTACTGGAAATACACATTCAATACATAGTTCATTTGTTGTAGAGAAATTTTTTAGACTCGTATTAGTTCAAAAGCCACTTTCGAGCTTACACCTTAATATACTCCACGACTTCGTCACTATCTAAAACCTTATAGAAGAATACGCATCCATATTTTAGTTTCCCAATCGCCCACAACACAAGATGTCAAATGAGGGAGACCTCATTTTTAATTCTACCTCATGCACTTGTTGAACAAAACCTACATATCTCATGGTGTTTTTTAATTTTAACGTGATCATGTAAAAAAAAGATATATCAATTATTTTAAAAATACAATTTATTTAATAATCTTACTGTCAAGTTGAACATCATCAAGGGATTAAAACAAAAGAGCAACATGGTAATCAAATCACACTATGAATTAGGAATTTGAATTCTATGGAGTTAAAGATCTCATGCATTCATGCAGTCACAATATCAATGACAGATCAAGATTGAACATATTAGATTTAAAACTCGGTTTTTATATTAACAAAAAACAAAATATACACTAAAATATTGATTGTACGATAATGATTCAATGTTCAACAATATGGTAAGTGGTGATTGTGTGTGATCGCAAAAAATATGAATTATGATTTAGATATATCAAATAAATTGAATGAAAAATTATATATATATATATATTAAACACAATCATAGAAAGTGTTTCATAGTAAGTAGTAACTAACTAGTTAATTTTGATCAGAAAAAATATAATGGTGGTATTATTAATTATTTACACATCAAGAAACACCCACCAGTGGCTACCAGAAGTAAAAAGATAACAAAGGTGGTGCAAACTAAAGGAATTGAACGAGCCATATAAGAGACTTAGCTTCAAAGAATAAAAAAGAACTAGTTGAATCGTTGAAGTGAAATGCAAATGGAGCCGGTGCTTCTTAAATAGGGTAAAAGAGTTTTTTTCTATCAAAAATAGGGTAAATCTTTTTTGGGAATAATGGTTCTTTTCTATTTTTTATAAAGAGACAAGAGATGACAATGAATGCTCCCTTGTCAATTGCCAATGAATGAATGTTTTACGCGTACTATTTAATACCAGTGTGTGAACATGATAATTTTTTATTGGGTCTTGTTAACGAGTGCCCTAAGGGCACTCTTTAAGGATTTTAAATTTAGAAATTATTCTTTGAAAAAGTATAATGTTTCAATTTTCAATGTATTGAATGCACAAGTTTCCACAAAAACTTACATTGATAATATTGTGAAGCATTTAAAAATATTAGATTAAAATTATGAGTATTTATTTTTTTCAAAATTTCAAAATAAAATAGTATTAAAAAACTAAATAAGTCCTTCCAACACAAGACATACTAGAAGCGGATTTATACAGAGTTTACACAGTTAAAGATACAACTAGAAAAACCAAACGAAAAAAAATAATAATAACAAGCTACGGCCTTGTGTACTATAGAAACAAGCTAAGTGTTTATTTTCCGCATTTATTTTCCTCTTCAATAAGCTAAACTAAGATTTCCTTTCCGAACAATTCCATTTCTTTTTCTGTAACTAATCCTCAAGTATTACCATATAAAATGTTATTTATTTGCATTGTATATATAACCTTTTCATTTATGCTTAATTTGTTTTACTCTTAGAAAGTTATTGTAGAACATTTACAACAGAGGCTAGTTTACCCTTACATTCAAGAGCACGATAACTATTGGGGCTTACGTACTCGTATTAGTCACCATCTTTTTTCTGAATAGAATAGCCGGTGAGATATTGAGCCAAATATTTCCATCCATTCTACTACTATAATTCTTTCTATCATGAGTGTTCCATATGAATGCTATTTTTGCTCGAATTTGCGGTTGCTCTTTATGGACGATCAATCATGTTATATTACACACGAGGCAAAAAAAATTGGTACCTTGAGCCTTTCAAGCCACCCTTTTATATTCTTATTATCCTTTGTGAAACCCCTTTGAGCCTCCAACAATAATTTATTTTGTTGTTACTAAGTGACGAATCATGTCACAGTTTTGAACCTTAATGTCATCTATTTGATTTCCCTTGGATTTAGATAGAAAATAAAAAAAAATAAAAAAAATGTAGATTACCATGGGTCAAAAAAATAGAAAATAGAAAGAAAAAAAACCAAGAGTCAAAAGCATCAAAAAATTTGGTCTCTTCAAAAAAAAATATTTATGTTGAAAAAGATAAATAGTTCTACTTAGTACTCATCTTGTTTGAATCAAGGAAGGAAGGTTGGCAATACATCAATGTTTAATAGGAATCCTTAGGCTGATAATCTAACTCCAAGTTTCTTTGTTAGCCTACTTTTCCAAAATATATCCACCCTTAACCTAAGGCATGTTACAACCCTTAAAGTCCTCAAAGTGTGTATATAATCTGATTGACTGTATCTTTAGAATTGTCTCAAATTTACAGCAAGATACATTCATTTGACGATTGGAATGGGAAAATGCAGTGACCAACCTTACTGGCTTTAGGAGATACATACTGTTGGAACAAAGGGTGTTTCACAAGTCACCTATTGAGTTTTGACAATAACAAGGTATTAAAAATAATCAATTGGATATGCTAAACAATTTTTTCAAGTGTACAGGA
>Ga0315914_1006297_pt1 | contig 16884 bp, 7 predicted proteins | sample MpolenodulesMG_FD_203920 | JGI IMG/M metagenome (GOLD analysis project Ga0315914, IMG submission 203920) | Medicago polymorpha root nodule microbial communities from Los Angeles, California, United States - elongated nodules | ecosystem: Host-associated > Plants > Roots > Nodule | place: USA...
AACAAAATTTACAATATATTTACAAAACTGCCACCTTATTTATATTTCATACCTTTTTTTAATAAAATAGGTATAATACACATAATTCTTATGTCAATTTTGCACTAGTGGGACCAAACCAAACCGCGACATAAAAAAATGTTAATAAACATAAGTACTCTAGACCAATACTCATAGAAACTCAATGAAAACTTTTATAAAATGACATATTTTTTCTTTTGTTAAGTTCCTTCTTTGCTTTTTATTTTAAAAAATGTATTTATGTACTACTTAAACTTTTATAGAATTATATAATCTTAATCTTTTACATTTCTTACAAAATAGGATTACTTTTTGTCCACATTATTGATTTGGTTTATGTTGTTGGAAACATTGTAGAATGAAAATGAAATTGTAATGGTTGATGAAATTCAAAACAATGAAGCAAATATGTTGTGTTTTTGCTTTGTAACTTAATTTTAATGTTGGAAAAAAAATTAAATTGTCTCGAAAATACCGCACAAACCGATTCAATCCAAACCGCATTGGTTTGGTTTGGTTTGGTTCGGATTTTATTTTTAAAGTCAACCGAACCAAACCAAACCGCATGCTTTTTTATCTTGCGGTTCCGATGACTTTTACCTTCAAAATCGAACCAAACCGCACCGCGAACACCCCTAATTTGTACGAGGACACGATTCTCTCGTACTCTCCTTATGCTTTTACTCTCTTTCTCTTTTTATTTTTGTTCCAAAAGAAGAAGGAAGAAAAATGTTGTCCTAAAAGGGGTCACAAAATGATTTTACAAATTTCATTATTCATTTCCTTCACACGCACCATCTAGAAATATATGTCTAGGTTCTCGGTATTTCTAATCAGCAATGTGAATCTATCAAACGATTCTTACCTTCCGTAAGAGTGATCTCACAATTCTGCGTTAAGTCACGATAATAAATTACTTAGTCATGAATGAGCACATGTCACAGGTGCAAAAAACTCTTCCTAAGTCGGGCGCGCATCAGACCTATTATTAGCCGATATAAGAAGTTTTGGTTTGTTAAGTCGGACTTTTGAGCCGACTTAATAAATATGGCTGAGAGAAAAGACTTTAGCAATAAAAGTAAATAAGGTGATCCGTTGTCACCATATCTGTTCATCCTTTGCGCTGAAGGGCTATCAGCATTAATTAGAAATGCTGAGAACAGAGGGGATCTTCAAGGCGTTCGGGTTTGCCGTGCTGCTCCAAGAGTATCCCATTTACTTTTCGCTGATGACGGCTTCTTGTTTTTTCAAGCAGATGTGCATCAGGCGAATATTATGAAGCAGATTTTGAATCAATATGAGGAAGCGTCAGGTCAAGCTATTAGTCTTCCTAAGTCCGAAATCTTTTACAGCAGGAATGTGGAAGATCCAATACAACACTCAATCACTAATATTCTGGGAGTCAGAGCGGTATTAGGAACTGGTAAATATCTTGGCTTACCTTCAATGGTAGGGCGAAGCAAAAAAGCAACTTTCAGTTTCATCAAGGATAGAGTGTGGCAAAAAATCAGCAGCTAGAGCAGTAAATGTTTGTCCAAAGCTGGTAGGGAGGTCATGATCAAATCGGTTCTTCAAGCTATTCCATCGTATGTCATGAGTCTCTTCAGGCTACCCAATACTCTTCTAGATGAAATAGAAAAGATGATGAATGCTTTTTGGTGGGGACATGGTGGTTCAAGCAACAGAGGTTTGAATTGGCTATCTTGGGAAAAACTATCTGTCCACAAAAATAATGGTGGTATGGGTTTCAAGGATTTGGCTGCTTTTAATGTGGCAATGCTTGGTAAACAAGGGTGGCAGTTACAAACTAACTCGGAAAGCCTCGTCTCAAAAATCTTTAAAGCTAGATACTATCCAAATAGTAGTTATCTAGAAGCTACACTGGGACATAATCCCAGTTTTGTTTGGAGAAGTATTCTCAGCGCCAAAGTGGTGGTTAGACACGGAGCTCGTTGGAAGATTGGCATGGGCCTCAATATTCCCATTATTGGTGAACCATGGATTGGTTTAGGATCCAGTATCCCACCTGCTGGTGATGACATGTTGGCTCTTCAACCATACACTATGGGACATCTTATTAATCAAGAGAGTAAAACTTGGAATGAACCATTGATCCGTCAGTTATTTGCAATTGATACGGTCCAAAGTATCCTTAACACTCCTCTACATCATCAGGTCCAGACGAATAAGCTGATCTGGAAGGCGGAGAAAAACAGACATTATTCAGTAAGAAGTGCATATCGCCTCTGCATAGAAGAAGTCATAAATAATGATCATTTGCGCAAACCGGGGTATTGGAGTGGTATCTGGAGACTGAAAGTTCCACTCAAAGTTAAGAACTTGGTGTGGAGAATTTGTAGAGACTGTTTTCCGACTCGAGTGAAGCTGCGAAACAAAGGTGTCAATTGTCCCTCTGACTGTGTCAGGTGTGACGACTCCCATGAAGACAGTTACCATATCTTTTTTCACTGCCCCATAGCAGTTAATATTTGGCAGACATCAAATATCTGGCATTTGATTACACCATCCCTGAATCAGTTTGATAATGCTCCTGATATTCTCTTCAATTTGTTGCAAAAACTGTCGGCAGCTCAAATTGAGAATATTGTTACCATTATATGGAGTATTTGGAAAGCAAGGAACCTCAAACTATGGCAACAAGTCTCAGATTCGACTGTTACTATTTTGGAAAGAGCAAAACATCTCCTAACAGGTTGGAGAAATGCTAATCGTAAGCAAACCCCTATTAGGCAGGACAGTTCATCCTCCATGCCGAGCACTTCTTACCATAATGGGGATACAAATTTTAAATGGAGGAAACCGAGAAGTGGTAGATATAAGTTCAATGTCGATGCATCCTTTTCAAACCATACCAATAAAATGGGCTTAGGAATGTGCATCCGAGACTCAGATGGGAATCATGTCCGATCTAAAACAATGTGTTTCTCTCCAATTTGCTCTATTGATGTAGGGGAGGCCTTGGGGCTATATTATGTGATTCGGTGGATACATGAACTTCAACTCACAAATGTTGATTTCGAGGTTGACTCTAAAAGAGTAGCTGATTATTTCAACAACGGTCGTGGTGATGTCATCGAATTTGGATCTATTATGGACAGTAGTGTCCAGTTTTGTAATATCTATTTAACAAACTCTCAAGTCGAGTTTATTAGGAGGCAAGCGAATGAGGTTACACACACTTTAGCTAAAGCAGCCACGTCTAGTACTAGCTTCCAGGTCTTTGATGATATTCCAACTTGTATTACCAATCTGATTTTTAATGAAATGATATAATTTATTCTCTCTCAACAAAAAAAAAAGTAATTGAGAGAGAATTTTAGATAAAAGAATTGATTCACACTATTTTTTTTAAATGAATATATATCAAGAAAAAATGAGAACAATATATAAGTAACATTTGAGTGTGTTTCTGTTACTTTTTTTTGGTGGGATTCCGCTTATATACGGGATCGTGTAGTTCTTTGGTGGTTTTTCTCATCCGTCTTGTGTGTGGAGTCCATATGATATATAAGGTATTTAAAAAAAAATTGACATCTATTAAAAAAAAAACCAACTAAACTCATTGCACTAACTACTAATTGTCTCATTTAACAGTTTCAATTATACAATCAATCAATACTTCCCTTTAATTTGTCGTAGTCCTACTAATTGATTGGCATCAAAACAAAACACTTTCTTGGAATTGGTTTCTTAAAGAGTGAATAGGGGCCCAACTTTTCTTGTTTTTGCAAATTGGTTTGACAATCCTTTCGAATGTATGCAAAGTGGTTGTTTGTAATTGTATTTAGGTTACAGTATCTTGTACTCACATAATATTATTTTGCTTCTCAAAGAAAAGAAAAATACTCCTCTTTAATTCAAACTTCCATTTGAACACCTAACATTTCCCTCAGCTCTTGAAATCGATCTACTGTACGGGTCTGGAATTTTAACAACAATTGAATGGATACTAACTTTGAATTTCCCACTATTGAATCAATGCAATAGTACAATATCTTGAAATTTTCATCTAACTAACATGGAGTGAAATCCATTTCATATGGAACGTGAAAAGTACTAGGAGGAAAAATTAAAGAAGGTCATGTACAAGCACTTAATCATTAGTCTACTAGAGAAAACAAAAGGAAAAAAGAGAATCATCATCAATTTTCTAAACAACAATTATTATCCTATTTATTACTAAATAAGATTGAGCACAAGGGTACTCAACCATTACAAAAAAGGGATCAAATTGAACCACCGAAAATTAGAAGAAAAAAAAAATTACCAACAAAAAGATTCACATAACTATCCAGAACCTCACCGTATTAGAAAGAAAAAAAAACAAAAAACAAAAAGATTCATATAACTATCCAGAACCTCACCGTATTGGCCATAACTCACCAACAAAATAACCATTCTTTAAAAATAAAAGGGTTAATTGTTTAAACTGATACCGTAAAATACGTGATGTCTGAAAAAAAAAAGTGATCTAGAAATTGAATTTTTTCATGATGTTTTTAAGGCATCTTTAGGATGTTAAAACATGACTTTACACAAAAAAATTAGATTTTTTCAACTAGGGACAGATTTATTATGAATTTTTATTCCCAATAATTATGAATTTCTTAAACAATTCATAATTAATCCGTATCTCATTTAAAAACTACAAAATTTCATGGTGAAGATTTTTATGATTTTCTAACCATGCATACAAAATTAGAGAACATAATTTGACCCGTGAGTATACGCTTATTTGAAATAAAATTGCAATTTCGCACGTTTTGGTTGATTTTTTTTTTTTGAAACATCTTTGAAATGTTACGAAATTTTGCAGATCTTTTTATGTATTCCTATAGATGTCTCTACAAACAATCAGCTCAAAATTCGATTTTTGGTTGAGGTTTTCATTATTTAGTTTTTTGCACTTTAAAAATTCATAATTAATTCGTCCTTAGTTGAAATTTTTTAATTTTTTGTGTAATGTCATATTTTAACATCCTAAACATGTCCGGAAAAATTCAACCTCTAAGTTGTTTTTTTGGACTTCAATTCTATTACAGGGTAAAAAAAAAATAAGAATCAGAAATTACATGATTAGAATATTTATTTTTTATTTTACATGGTCATTTTTCAGACTTTACATATATTACACGGTCAATTTTAATAATTAACCCAAAATAAAATAACCACATATCAAACAAATTTAGCCAACACCACAATCAACTAACGACTCAACCCAAGACATGTTCTACAACCCACTCTTCAGAAACCATTTTAACAAGGAAAATTTTATTATATCCTTCAATTTCTCAACATTGACATTCTTACGAGGCAAAGTATCAAAGTTGCATAATATTCAGATGAACCATACAACCAAATTTCAAACCAAAGTCAAACCTACCCTACACCAAAAGATCCACAAATTGAAAAACAAAAATGGAACAAATCAAGGGCCATAACTAACTCTAACCCTAGCAAACTAAAAACAATATATTGTATTAACCTTGGAGGGAAAAACCTTGGAGGGAAAATCACAGCTTAAAAGCAAATGGGAATTGGAATCGACAAAACAACCGCAAAACAAACACCAGATAACATTAGAGTCCATTATTACCGTATGGCGAAACAGATTATGATGAGTTTGGAAATAGCTTTGTACGAAGCCAAACTATTATAATCTTTAGGAAAAATTTGGAGCTCCTCTTCTAGAAGTTCAACTCCAATAGGTGAAACTTCTGCAAAAGCATTATAGGCTAAGTTGATAGTGTAAATCCCACTGAAGTCTTGACCCCAGGATCAAATATCTTCACTTAAGACAAGGCTGAAGTTATTAAGCTAGACGTGTCGATCACTAGATTAGAAATTATCTATGCTCCCACATAATGTGGTTTTCTAGTGTGTGGGTGTTGTGTGTGACTCAAAGTTGTTTTACTCTGAAGTTATTTGTTTATCAAGAAAGTAGAAATACAAGGCGTTTTTCTTTCTCAACAAAACATATCGACCACAAGGCTATTTCTTGAAGTGCAACACAAGCAAGGTTGTGCTTCACTTGTTTACTTTCATGATCGGGAAATCATGTAGCCAAGCAAGGTTGTTTCTATTGTGTGCAAGTGTGAGTTAAATGTCCCACATCAGATAGAAAAGTGGAGGTTGAATACTTTATAAGTGAGAGGACCCATAAACACACTGCCTTAAGGTTTTAGGTAAGAGTGTGGCGTCTTTCTTGCTTATGCAGTTGTTTTGCTCTTGATGTGGGCGGTCCCCCGGGCTCCCCTCGTGACCCAACATTTTCTTGATGTGCAAGATAAGCAGATAGGTTCCTAAACATAAAAAGGAGTTGGTTTTTAGTTCTGACATGAGGAGAGAGTGCGGAATTATGGTTTATTCTTGAAGGCTAACTTCATGTAACCCTTTTGTAGGAATCTCTTTAATATTGAATTGGAGAGCTCCTCTCTCCATCAAATGTTGGTCAATTTGAGCCAACCTGGGAGAAAAAAATATCATTGTGTCCTCCTCCTCCTACTCCTACTCCTACTACTACTACTATTCAAAATGAGCTTGAATCAATTAAAGCATTTCAAGATTCTCCCCAAGATCAGAGATTAATTGATTCAAACTTTAGAATGAATTGATTCAATACACTTGGATGGAAGTTTGGGAACAAACTCGAGGGATTTGAATCCGTTCAAGGATGCTCCCTGGAAATTTGAAAGACACTCATAAATTGTTGATCAGTTTAAACATCGGAGGAATCAATGGACATGTACTTAATGTTTTAAAAAAAGCTCCCAAACTTTGTTTGAGTCGATTGAAAGCTTCTTTGATAGCGTAAAAATGTGATTGTGCAATCTTCCAGCGGTGGGTCGGGCTAATTTTTTAACACCCAGTTCTTTGTTTGAAATGGTTGGATCGGTGAAATCATATCTAGGAGTTAAACTGTGATCGACTGATGCAGCATATTTTGGTATTTTTACCTTCTTGTTCTTATTTCTAAACTTTTGTTCTGTGTCGATTTGATTGGTTGTTGGTGCTATTTGTGCAATACTTGAGACTCACATGTATCCTTATTTATTTATTTATTTATTTATTACTTTGTGGTGTTTAACCTTACTTTGAGGGGTCTTCACGTTAAATGTCGATGTCACTTACATATATGTTTGTTTTGTTCTATTTGATGAGTTATATTTGATGTTCTTCACAAATTCTTGCAAGTTGGACAAATTTTATTTAACTCTATATGCTTTGTTATTAGTTTATTTGTTAATTCCCCATTAGAAGTTGGGAGATGATTTCGAGTGTGGAGAGAGTTGGAGATGCATAATGTGTAGTGAATGATATATTCTAAGAAGTAGAATAATATATATATATACAGAGAGTTTTGCTAGAAGACACCTTGTATGAAAGTATCTTTTAGCAATCCACACCTCAAGGTGTGATTTTCACTTTTTAGTTATAATTTTGCTAAAAGACACCTTCATAAAAATGAGTTAGTGTCTTATAGGAAATGCTCATAGAATAACTTGCTAAAATACACCTTCGTAAAATGTGTCTTTTAGCAAAATTCATATATATATATATAAGGTGCAATAGTGAACCAACTGCAACACCTAGAAATATATAGATAAAGAACAAAAGGAGAAGGTGACATAAGCCAAAACCTTCTCAAACAAAAAAAAGCAAAAAAAAAAACAAAGCAAGAGAGAAAATAAAAAGAAAAAAACCAAAAGATAGGAAGGAGAGAAACAAAACCCAAAGATATAATATAACTATACGGTCCACGTGAATTATTTTCCTCTCTTAGATGTCATATTTCAATTATTTGAAACTAGAAGATCATAAATATTTTCACCTCAAATGACATACAGTTTCATATTCATATGGCTTACAATCTCATTGACTAAGAATATTGATCATCTAAATTATAATTATAACGATGCATATTGTGGCAAACAATGGGAAAGCGGTGACCGAACTATTATTTATTTTGATTACAAGAAATAATAATCTAATAATGAAACATCAAATCAATTAGGAGACTCATTACTAAAATAAATATGACCCTTTTCCTTTCATTTTTCACGACAGTCACACCCTCGTAACTGAAATTTCTAAACAAAGTAATGTTAAGAATAAAAAGAAGAGAAAACTCAATTACAAACTTAATTATGCCAATATTAATCAAATTGTAGATCCCTTTGCAATGCTTATAATTTAGGCAAGTGTTTAGCTTTGCCACAAAACAATGCATTCAAAGGAACATTGGTCTCGGTGTATAAGCTTTGCTCATTGTTCCACACCCTCATATACAAATCTTGTCCCAAATACCGATTTTCCCATATTGCAGACCTTAAGTTCCACATGCCCTTATTGTCCAAAGACACCAAAATGGTAGTCCAAGAGTTTGGATACACCTAATTGTCCATGCATGCAAGAGAAACTCTTATCAATCAAATGTAACAAAATTTTAAAATATAACTCGAAATCATTTAAATAATCTCGCTGTGCCAAAACTTTAGGAAGATAGTTTTGTCGTCCATATTGTTCTATCAATCTTAAGAGGACTATTAGAAAAAGTTGAATTAGCGACAAAAAAAACGACTGACCTGAGTAGTGTATCTTGTAATACCATCAACCAAATTGTAAGTGCTTCTCACATCGGGTGTCCATTTACCCTTGCCAAATCTAAATATTTTGGGTTCAATCAACATAAGATTATTAAGTAATTATTTTATTGATAAATTTAATTAAGTTAAACTAGATAAGAAAAAAATTTAGTTGTCTTACCCAACTACATAGAAGCTAGATCCATCCATGTGCCATGACTGAATAGTGTTTTCATCATTTTGGAATATTATTTCTGCAAAGTCATGAAGGGTGAAACCTATGACAGATGTGCGAAGTTTGACAGATTTGCTTGAAGAGGGAAAGTCCTTGATTGTATTGAGATCAAAGATGCCAGGAATGTTAAACCAATCAGCAAGCTTCAATGGTGTGCTTGGATTGATGTGTGAAATTCCATTTACTGCATATCTTAACTTTCCATTCACAATGGATTTAGAATTTGCCAATTGCAATACCCTCAACACAGGGATGGTTCCATAGTGAAATGATCCTTGAGGATTTGGTCGTGCAGCATTTGCTGTTAAATTCAATCTTTGAAAAAAAATAAAATAGAGTCAAATATCAAGGGTTAAAAATTTATAAGATTCGTAATTGAAAACATGTTTAAAATATACTATCAGTCCTACGCATAAGAAAAAGTTGAGTCAACAAAAGCTGATGTATTTGATTTAAAATTAGGTCCAAAAGCAAGGCAATAGAAACAACTTTACCTGATGGTTCTGGCTTGCTTAATGGACCACTCTACATCAGTTGGGCCAATGGGTAGTAAACCCGAGGCCTTACTATTCGATCCAGAATAGCGAAGGGTTGCGGTGGTAGTAAGAATAGGGTCGGTGAAACGAGTTGATGCAACAATGTAATAGTCACCAATTGATTTATCAAGTGTGACCAAAACAGTCATAGATTGTCCAACATGAATATCAAGTGACTCATATGTTTCTTGCAATGTGTGAGCACCTTCGACTTCAATGAGCTTCAATGAATGACCCTGAATTCTAAAGTTAATTGAGGTTGCCATCCCAACATTGGACACTCTGAACTTGTATGTCTTCCCTGAAATAAGTCAATTTCAACCTAATTTAATTTGTGATAATGATTTCCATTAAAACTCAAATCTATCATGGCTATAAAATTTTAATTAAAGCTATTACATCATTGTTCCTAATTTACCTGCTTCTCCTGTAAATACAGCATTATCTTTTACACCATTTATAAGGAGAGCATCAGGAAAAGGAAGACTCTTTCCAACATCCAGTTGTCTCCTTAGCACCTACAAATTAAATTGCACATCTTAGTGATCAAATGTTTCTAATTAAAATCAAAATTTCATAAAAAACATCGTTCATAATTTTCAAACGTTAGTGCAATAAAAAAAGCAGAAAGACGAACACGTGAGTGTGCGTCTTTTCGCTAGTATTGATAAAGGAGTTAAGGAAGTGATTTATTTATTTTTAACAAACCTTGTGGTTGGTCTTGGACCAATCACCAACAAGCAGGGTGAATTCTCCATCAGGGGCAGGATATGGAATGGCTATAGTAGACCTTTGAGCAATATTGAATCCACCAAAACCACCAGCTGCTTTATGGATTTTGGTTGATGGGAAATATGTGTAGGTTCCAACTTGATCTTTTACTTGAAATTTGTATGTCCAGTTTGAGTTAGGAGGGATTGGACAATTGGTTCCTAAAACTCCATCTTGCCATGATGTTCTTCTTTGTTTTATACCACTCCTGTTTTATGTTACACAACACAAATAATTAATTAATGCACGATTCATGCAGTAAAATGTTACAGAGACATTTGATATGTTGGGATGCAAATTCGAATATGCAACTTCTCACTTCTCAACACTTATGCTTCGTTTGGTTCCACATTGAGGTCACTAGTTTCACATCCCAATCTTACTTTTTTAAATTTAGAAAATATTTTAGATTTTCTTTAATTTCAAGGCTTGAATTAGTGATTTACTTAACAACTAATAGTGGATCAGATCACTAACCATGTAATGAGGAATTTATCATCCAACTTGTTAATGACATTCACAACAATGTTGTCATTAGTGATGGCTTCAATTGTTGGGCCTGGAAATTGGCCATTGATAAGAATACCCTGGTAAAATAGTAAATAAATATCACTAATTATTTCAAATGTGAAAGAATTGACATTTCAGACAACAGGTGAAAAAGTAGACCAACCTCTTGAGGAAAACCAAGAGGATAAATTGTTCCATTTGTAATTTCCCATGTGAAGAACTGATATCGGTCTTCTGCAGTAACCGAAATTGCACTCCAACAAGCCAAAATTCCAAGAAAAATTGGAGTGATAATGGCCTGCTTCATCTTGCCTAATAAAATAATACCATATAAATATCAAATATATGACTTAATTGAACATAAAGAGAAAAGAAAGATATCTACAATGATGCTTGTAAAATATTAGAGAATTCATGTATTTTCATCTTATAGCTTAATGTTTTTGGCATACTTGGATCATGGTATGATCCAAAGAACTCTTGCACAAGGTGCATGTTTAGATTAACGATTTTAGCATAACCACCACGTGCTGTTGTAATTTCGGCAAGTTACATTTTGGAGTTTCAACGAAATGAGAAACACTATGATGTTAAACTCGCTATAATTCGGAAGATGCACTTAAGATTTTGTGGTTGGTATGGTATATATGGTGAAAATTGAAAGATTAATTTAAGTTAAAATTGAAGTTATTGTAAGATGTATCACCACTACTATACAAACCAAAAACGTTGCATGTCAAGAAACTACATAAGAAAAGAAAGCTTTATGAGTTGAGATTCATTGAGGAAATTGAAACGTACCAAATTAAAAATCTAACTTCCTCTTGAATAGAGGAATTGAGAATGAGATGAACAAATATGAGGATGGAGTATATAGTGATAGACGCAATCCTATATATATTAAGATTGAGTACAAAAATGGATGTATGTGTAAATTACAACCACATGCATTCTAAACATTACACACCAATTTGTTTTGTTTAATATTTTCAAAATTAATAGCTCACATGTTACGAAGTTGACTAGAATTTCTTGAAGTAAGCAAGATCCAACCGCGTTACTTATAAAAAAATTAATATTAACATGGACTTTGTTCTATCCTTGATTACTTAAGATTTAGTATAAGGTTATTCAAATGAATTTATTGGTGAAAATGTGAACTAAGATTAGTTGGATTTTTTGTAGTAAGGTTAAGTCGGTGTTGGCGCGAAAAGAAGGAGAAGGAGGGAGTTGAGATCTAAACAAAGCGGTTGCGGCGCAGCCGATAACGGATCCTCATTTATTATCATTGCTTATTTGAGTAAATTCTACGACCCTATATCTAAATCCATAACATTATTAAATTTAATTCTATTCATTATTGTTATCATTTCAATTGAAGTTTCGTAAACAGCTGCTAACTAGCTATACATCTCTCCCGTAAGTGTAATTCAGTTGGTAGCTAACATGGATAATTTATGTAGGGGTTGAGGTTTAAACCCGAATTCCCCACTTCTATACATATTATGTGTATGAATCTAACCATTAAACTACTTAACAAACAAAACTAATTATACATGTGTTAAGGGATGTCACCATAGTTATCAAAACGTATAACCATGTCTTTTTGTGTTATTATTATTGAAGTTGTACGGAGTCATGTCCAAAAGAAAGAGTTGTATTAAAGTTCCAAATTGTTTTTGTTTATCGGGCACTTAGATGTATATACGTGATTGGACAACCTCATCTTATAAGCTACTCTATTCGGTCATATTTCTAAGTAAAAATAATTTTTTAGATTTATTGAATAACTAATGTATCTGGTCTATATGTAAGTCATATACATTAGTTATTCAATGAACCTAAAAGACTAGTACGGTGTTTTTTTTATGAAATTTTAATTTTGATTAAAAGTACAAATATAAATGTTTTTTTGCTTTCAAATTATAACAAATTAAACTAATTATGATTCTCTATATTTCAATGAAACCAACAATATAACAAAAAAATATAATCTAATTTTTTTTTTTTTTTTTTAATGACACCAACAACAATTTTTATTAAAGAAAAAGCTGTTGTTTAAGAGTATAATTAAGATAATGAAAAAGTAAGTATAGATACACTCATTTAGTTTGTTACAATTTTTAAATGATAAAGGAAAAATTAGACATTTGTATTTGTTACACTTTTATTTTAATATTTAAATTTATTCTTATCTATTTGTTATTGTGTTATTTGTATTGAAAATTGAGGGAATTTTTTGAAAGAGAAAAGTCAGCCCAAAAGTGCTGAAAGGGTTGTTTTCTTTATATATAGTATAGACGTGATCCCTTGAATTGTTTCTATACTAATTTACATGATTTTCTCCGTAACTTGTAATCCTGTATTTCTATTGTTTCATTGTAGCGGGTTATGGTTTTTTAACCGCAAATAAAGATTGTTACAATTTTTCTAACAAACCAATATTTTTCTTTAAAAAAAAAAAAAGCAATATTTTGTTTACCTAGAATTAAGGAAACAAACTTTATCCAAATTGTAAACACAAAAAATAGGGTTCATGGTTCACACAAAAATTAGAGAGAACCTAAATATTCAAATCGTGAATGATTTCTAAACATTAATTCTAACCTATCCCAATAAACCAAATAAGAATGACTTGCTCTATACCACTTTTTGATTTTATTTAATAATTGTGGATAAGTTCTTAGAGGTTTTTTGTGTAAGGGGTTTGATTTATTTTCTTTGTTGTAGCTGATGTTAGGCCCGTTAACAATGGTTGTTGTGCATGTAGGTTACTACTCAAAACAAATAACACTATGAAAGAAAGCAATTGAAGAGTGCGCAGCGGATTCATCACTCAAACTCAAAATTACTATCAAACTATTGTTACGTAAACAATTTGAACCATAATCACTTATAAACAAGCAAAGTCAAATAATTCATAAAATTAATCGACCTTGATTAATTGTAACATGAAAGAAAAAGAAAAAGACTTACAGGTTAATTCTGAATTCTGATGCAGAGGGCTGAGAGAGGTTGAGAAAAACTAAACAATGTGGGAACGAACTATGAACTGTGAGAACCCTACTTATTAAGATTTAATATAGTGCTAACAAATCTTTTTCTAAAATATTTTGAGTCCTCATCTTTTTTCAGAGGATTTAAAGTCCAATCTTTAACATTATTTTTTGCTCACGTTTGTTACTAATATTTTTTTAGAGGATTCAAAGTCCAATCTTTAATATTAATTTTTGCTCACGTTTGTTACATTTGTTTTAATATTTAAATTTATTCTTATCTATTTGTTAAATGTGTTATTTGTATTGAAAATTAAGGGTATTTTTGTAAAGAAAAATTCAGTCCAAAAATGTTGAAAGGGGTAGTTTTCTTTATATATACTGATCACTGATAACTGAAGGAAATAATTTTTAGGTGTGAGTTTCAAATCCATTTAAAATAATAATATCAAAGCAAAATTAAAGGTGACACCAAGACGATTAGACCAATGACCAATGCTGAGTGTGAGTGTATATGAGTTTGATAACCTCATTTTATGTACATCCTTTTAGGAGTGAAAACAAAGTTCATTTAACGGTCATTTTGATTATCGAATGAGATTTAGTTAGTTAATTTTGTTCTCGAAAATATTTTTACTTGGCTAATTTTGTTCATAAAGTTACACACAGAAAAGACACTTCCAAATGAGTTTATAATTTCGTCACATTAAGAAATTTGGCAGACAGATCACACATTCAAAAAATCGAAATTTTATTTTTTTAAGTTCAAATTCTCACCATTTTTTATGTAACTTGAGAACTTTTAATACACACAACACAGTATGAAATTCCTTTCCACTGTAATGGCAGGGCTATACAAAAATGCACATAAATCAGGGTTTTAAATGAAAAGATTGAAATCCATTGCAAAATTGAATTAGCAATTAACTATAGTGATATTCACATATTAGCTGCTAAATGCAAACATATATAAAAATGAATTTGGGCCTAAGGCAAATGCTTTTGCTGCCTTATGGCAATCACCACTCTGCCTGAAACTAGCTTGGAACTATAAAAGGATAATTATTTTTATTTTTTTTAGGTGTGTCGAGTATCCAAGATAGGTCATCAAAGTTAAAGAACAAATTTTCAATCAAATGACTCTAGGGTAACCGATCTATAAAAGAACAAACTACTAAAAAAGCAAGTTCGTCCTTTAAGAAAAAAGCGAGTTCGTCGAAAAATTCATTTATGTACTGGTCAAATATATACATGAATGAATAGGAAATTTTCATATCTTGCTCTTTATTAATAGGGCCGGCTCTGGCCAAGTGTAGCAAGGCCCTTAGCACATGGCCCCACCTTTAGGGGCCCTCTAAATTTGAAAAAAGAAAAAACAAACTTGTATTTACAGACAAAATCCATCATTAAATGCCAATTTTTCGTAGGTAAAGATCTAAAAGTCTTCAATTTTACTGTCAATTATGCATTACCCATAAGTAAATGTTCATTTATCTGTAAGTAAAAGTCATGTTTGAATCATTGTTCGTATATTTAACTACAATTAATTGTCTCTTACCATAAATAGTCACTACTAGAAAAAGCAAAATTAGTGAGGGAAATTAGTGACGGAAAAAATGAAATTCCTCACAAATCCATTGGTCGCAAAATTTAGTGAGAGAATTAGAGAGGGATTTCACATTTTCCCTCACTAAATATCCCTCACTAATTTTTGTTTTTTTAGTAGTGAGTGTTGGACCATTTTTTCCAATTCTTTTTAAATGAAAATTGTCAAGTATGTAACCGCACCTCCGAATTGTCTAGGACGGCCCTAATTATTATTATTATATATGCATACAAGTCTTATTTTTATGGTTTAAAGTTTCAACTAGGGAGAAACAATTCAAGAGGTGTAACGTGGATGAGGAAGCAGATTTTTAGACAATGTGATCGAAATTATAAATGAATACGAGTCATATTTTTATGGATCGAAGTTGAACTCATTAATTATTTCATTTGGACTCTGAAATTGCTGCTTATATAATTCTCCATTTCCTACTTGCATTCCGCAATGTCACATTTTTCCTTACTTGCAGATGGCAAGTGCACATGTGTTCGTGAAATGCGATTTCTAGTGAATAAAAGAATGTTGGAAAAAGAATTATGATGCATGGTTCTGAAATTTAACTCAAAAAAGAGATCATGAATTTTGTGAAATAACTTGGTTGTGAATTCCTATGAACCCATTCAGCTTGCAAAAATAATGCAATGAAAGGTGCAGTTTAACATGCATTTTTCAATAATTTTAGCATTGGATCTGACTATGTTTAATCTCTGAATTTGTGCACCTTTGCCAATGTTTCATTTATATATTTTTTATATCAAGCTGTTATCAAGAGTTCATTGTATATGATATTACACTAATACTTTGTCACAAACCCAAATAAAAATGATTTGGGTGCACACATATGAGTGGGGATTAACCCTCTCAGATTAGTCAGTTCTTAGGTCAAATATTGAGTTTTTTTTTTTTTAAATAAAAAAGGCTTTTATATGTGTTTAGCCCCTGCAAATATGGGGTCATTTAAAAAATGGTCCATGTATTCCTTAATCTTGACATTTTGCCCTGCCAAAATTTAATCACTTAACATTTTGGTCCCTAAACTCATTTAATCACTGCCACGTCACTAAACATCTTACGTGTCTCGTCGATTCAGCAAAGTATGGGAGTGACGAAAATACTCCTCATCTTATCAGAGCTGTGTGAAATGACGAAAATACCCATGCTATCATTTTCTTTTCCTTTTCTCTTTTACGGCTCCTCCACCATTACCTTCTTCTTCCTTCCTTCTTCTCTCCCATCACCGCCCCCCACCAACAACAACTTCCCTCAATCAACATCGATTAACAACATCAATCCAAATTCAGTAACACACACAATTGTTGAAGCAAAAATCTTTTTGATGAATGTTTTAATGATAACAAACCTCGTGGAATAAATGATAAGTTTTATGAATGGTGATCTACTGATGTTTGCACTTGAGTTTTTGTTAAAAGAACAGGAATCACATAAGTTGATAAGCTAGAAGCCACCCACATTGATAAGTGCATTATAACTACTCAACAATGAAAGAATGAGTATATCATCAGTTGAAACAACAACATCATATCTCCATGAAGATTCATAGCTCAAGAATCATGATGGAAGAACTTGAATCATGATGGAAGAA
>Ga0315914_1006299_pt1 | contig 16881 bp, 11 predicted proteins | sample MpolenodulesMG_FD_203920 | JGI IMG/M metagenome (GOLD analysis project Ga0315914, IMG submission 203920) | Medicago polymorpha root nodule microbial communities from Los Angeles, California, United States - elongated nodules | ecosystem: Host-associated > Plants > Roots > Nodule | place: USA...
CATGTTACTGTATGAATTATTCATTTGTAGTTTTTATGTTGTAAATTTTAATGTATCCAGTACTAAAGATAATGCACATGCTAAACTTTCTAGATACGTTTAGTATGGGTATTACATCATAGAACACACAACTAAGGGACAAAGTTCTCTCCTCGTCATTAATCGTTTGAAGAAAAGAAAATCACAATCGAAGACATCAACTAAACCTCAACTAAATTCCTACTCCATCAACAATACCTTAGAGAAGCAACGATGATTCGAAAATTCAATAGCATCTACGACTATTTCTTCTTCTTTGCCTTACCTCTCAAGTAAGTCTATTGCATACTTACTTTGGTGCATCAATATGCCGCCTTTTATTATTTTGAATTACATGTCGAGGAAACAAGACAACTCACCTAGAATAGGCTTCTCAAATTTTTCCATCATTTTCATATTAAACTTTCTGATTTTAGCATCAACACTACCAGTCAACAGTAAATCATCAACATATAATCAAACCAGCTAGAGTTTATATCAGTGATTCGTGCATCGTGTACTTCCATGCTTACAAGAGCATTCATGACACCTATTTTAGTGATAAAACCAATTTTTTTTTGTTCTCGTCCCTTGGTGCACGTTTTAAACCATACACAAAACTTTTCCATGTTGTATACCTTTAACTCTTGAAACCACACAAAGACTCTTACATCTTGCATACCTTTGACTCATGCATGTTGCCTTCAAAATTAGGAGGCTTACCTACACACACTTTCTCTTTTAGTGGTCCATTTCATAAAGCAAATGAGGAGTGATATTAGTACAACTAATTTTAAACAACTTTTGTGACAATCATTTTTTTTCTCTTTTTATTGGATAAAAAGGATAGAAAAAAAGAAGAAGAGATGGAATAAAAACACATGTAAGTATGAAAGAGGATCTTAACCCCTCAAATTACCAATCTAAAGTTGTTTTTTATAACTTCTCTCATCAAACTAAGCTTTACTTTATACATCCATTTAACATCAAACAACTTACTTGTGCGATGACAAATGGATTAACTCACAAGTTTCATTATTTTCTATGGATTTCAATTTTTCTTTCTCTACATATATCCATTTTAGTTCCTGCGCTCTTTCCTCAAGCTTCACAATTTTTCACTTAAAGAACAATGTAAGGTGTAGTGAGCCACTATATACATTAACTAATGAATTTGTAATCCTCTCATAACCTTTTAGTCTTATGGGAGGTCATTTAACTCTGATTAATGTTCTTGATTCACTAGTTATAGGCTCATGATCACTTTTTTACCATTGCTTAGATCAAATCACACTAAGTGTATGTTTGGAACACACGTTTGGAAACACAATACCACTTTCCAATGCACTTTCACCCTGAAAATTCTAAAGCTAATACACCAAGCTTCTGCCTTGCCGTGATTCACAACGTGAATTTAAGTTAATTGATGTCATTCCAAACATACTATAAGAGAACCCACACTTGCTTTACTTGCTGACCAAGCTTCTTTTGGTGTGAACCCTTTTAATATTTTAGTAAGGCGTCTCTATTTAACAAATAAGCCGCAATTAAAACAACTTGTTTACCTAATATAAAATGCATATGGCGGAGATCGAAAAAAGGAGTTAGCATTCCGCAACGCGCTAATGATAGAAAAAATAATACATAAAAAGAAAAAATTAATCAAAAGACATACTTTTAGATTTGATAGACATGCAAGATCATATAACGAATGTTAAGAATAAAAAATACAGTGAAACATACATAATCTATTGTAAATTTACACTTACAAATTTTGTACAACTTATATACTTTTATATTCTGAGAATTTTTTATCAAAAAATAATATTAATTAGGAGATCTGAAAATAAAATTAAAATAAAAAACAAAAAGTATTGACACGTGGAATTGGTAGCGTGACCTAATAAAAGAAGAATAAACAAAATGCTTGTTTCAATTTTCAATTCAGTCTTGACCTAGAGAGAGAGAGAGAGAGAGAGAGAGAGAGCAGAGCAGGTTATCCAAGTTACGCCCTAACTCACGGTACTCTTCCAAATTCTTCCACTTTTTTCTCCATTCTTCATATATTCTATGCAATTGTTTTCTTAATTAATCTGTTCCTCATTTAAATCCGATTTTTAATTGTGACAATTCGCTCAGGAACATTGGGTTTTGTATAATTCGTGTTTGGGAAACATCATTGTGTTTACTTGAATTTAGGATCAGGATAGGTATATGTTCTTGTGTTTGTGTGTATTTACAAAGCATAATTTTGAATTTCTCTGCAATCCTATCTAGATCATCTTCTATATGTGATAGCTGTGAAGTTTGGAATTTTTTTTTTAGTTGTGAAACACATGTTTATTTGTAATTGTTGTTATCATGGTAGGTTCATGTGTATTATTTGTGTATTCCTTTGTAGAGATTTGGAAAGGTTTTACCTCATCATAAGTTTGAATATGTCTGTTATGTCCCAACCAAATTGCTCTCAAAATTTCTTATGAATTAAGTTTGATTGTCTGAAAATAGTTGCACATTAGCACCAAGTTTGATGGTTTTCTCCCTTTAGTTATTTTCTATCTTAATATCGTACTATCATAATATTATGCTGCCGTTTGGTTTACGAAGAATATTATTCTATTAGCTTATTGTTTGAGGCTATGTGTTCTCATTACCTTGGACCGACTAATTCAACACCATGTACTAATGCTTATGTTCTTGCAGTTTAAAATGTCAGACGAGGATGAGTATCGTTGTTTTGTTGGTGGCCTTGCTTGGTCAACATCTGATAGAAAGTTAAGAGATACATTTGAAAAGTTTGGCAAGCTTACAGAGGCCAAGGTGATCAATATCTCAAATTAATGTTGTCATTATCTTATTTCATGTTTGTACCTAGAAGTTGGTTTATGCTGCGCTTTTAGCTTACACCTAGACCACAAACTTTATCTTTTTTGTTCATTTTTATTTGAGGAGAAAATTGGCAGTCTATACTGAACCTTTTTTAGTAAATCAAGTAAACAAGATAAAAATAAATCAATGTAATATGATAAAAAATGAATAACTGTTTTCTGGACATTATATTTGATTTGGAGAATGGAGATTGTTAATGTTCTCTTTCATTTTATTTTGTGAAAAGGTGGTTGTTGACAAATTCTCTGGACGCTCTCGTGGTTTTGGATTTGTCACATATGATGAAAAGAAAGCAATGGAAGATGCTATTGATGCTATGAATGGGATAGATTTAGATGGCCGAACTATTACTGTTGATAGAGCTCAGCCTCAACAAGGATCCGCTAGAGATGATGGTGATCGCCACCGAGAGCGTGGTCGCGACCGTGAACGTGATCGAGATTACCGAGGTGGTCGAGGATCTAATGATGGAGGATGCTTCAATTGTGGTAAACCTGGTCATTTTGCTAGGGAGTGCCCTAGTGGTGAAGGGGGAAGAGGGGGAGGGGGAAGGTATGGTGGTAGAGAAAGTAGATATGGTGGAAGTGGTGGTGGTGGTCACTATGGTCCAGATAGAAATGGAGATCGTTCTTCTGGCGGTCGCAGCAGGGATGGTGGTAGTCGTGGAGATTCTGGAAGTGATCGATACTATCGTGACCGTGATCGTGCTGGACCATATGAACGACGTGGATCTGGAGGCGGCTATCGTTGATATACCTTTCTCATCGAGGTATTTAATGTGTATTTTTATTTTATTTTGGACGAATGGTATTTAGTGTGTATATTGGATCTATCCTCTCTACACTTTGTTTTCTTGATTCTAATGAAATTGTAATTTTGATATTTTGCAGCTTTGAAATCAAATGGGTTGCTGTTGATGCTTAAGCTTTCTTTTTCGTTCACAATGTTCTTCTTGGATTGTTGTTTGGATGGACCAATGATACTAGTGTTTTGATATGCAATACTTGGCACCTTGTTAGACTAATTAACGTTCCTATGCTGGTCTTTTGGTTTGTTGAAATCTAATGACATTCCGTTGAATTCAATGTTCTAATGTTCTGCTCTATGCTATCAATAATTGCTGCTGGTTATCTTGTGATTTGTGACTTTCATGCATGTCGAGTGCTGCTTGGTTATCTTGTGAATTCTGACTTTCATGCATGGCATATTTTCCGCGGGATTACCTTGATTCTATTTAAAGAGGAATTGGAATGTTTTGTGGCTTTGGATGTTTGGGTTTTTTCATGTACCAAGATGGAGGTCCAAATGTAGAGTTTTGCTTCTTCTCATTGGAAGAACGAGGTTTTAAAAGTATAATGCCGATTTGGCTATCCTGTTTCTGGATCTTTGGGAAAGTAGTCAAGCGGGTAAATTATTAAATATTCATACTATATGCATACTTCACCATCACTAGAGTTAGGTTTTAGTCTTTGTTTTATTGATGTTATTGAGCTTTTGGCAGGATTCTTGGCTAAATGTGGTCATTTTGGATTCATCAATGGGTCCCTTTATTGCTAACTGGACATGCACAGTTTTTTAAACTAAAACACAAAAATCTTTTCAGCTGCAAGAGGCAATCTGCATTTGCACTCAATATGCATACCGCTCTTGTTTTCTTCATGGGGAATATATGAAGGGGGTTCTGTTTTCTATGATTCTGGCACATTATGTGGAAGATCTTGATGAGTTGAGCAACTGCTACCATTGTTTTTATGCGTTATTGTTCTATTTGGGGGAAGATTGCTCTTATCGAACCTTTTAACTGCCGCATGTGATGTTTTGTTTGTTGAGATCCAGTTTGTTGCGCTATAAAACGGTAGTCAAACCCGAGCCTGGTCCTAAACTTCCATTCTCTTCCACTACATGGTTGAGTTCAGTTCACTAGTATTGGATTTGAGATTGCAGCCTTACTAGTTCGCACTATTTAATCTATCTAGTCTATCATGGTTGTTTTAATAATTTTATGTTGTCATCATGATAAGTGCTAAAGCTCCTTTCAAATTGTATTTTTTTAATTCTGTTTATCACGCTCAATATTAGATTTGATCACTTTCAATTTTTGTATTTTCTTTGATAAATCAATCTTTGATTTGTTTTAAATCTTTTACTTTTATAGCATAGAACAAACTACATTTCTATGTGCTGGAGTTTGTGTGCCCGAGCTTGCAGGAAATTTCTCACTAGTTCCCTCTTCGCTTCATCATACAAACACAAACTTATGCTTGAGTTTTTTTGTATCAAAGCATCAGAGTTTGTTTAATGCTCTCATCTCTTCCGCTGTAGTAGTTACTAGTTAGTAGTTACCCTGCTTGATGATACGACGAGAAATTAGAATGTGTAAATTGTTCTAATGAAAACAAAATAAAATTTGTAGAAAATTACAAATTCTAGAACAAAATTAGTAGCACCTGTGGCCTAATGATCAACAAGCTCAAACCCCTGAAAAGTTGAACCCTTGCCCTCGTTCTTGCGAACCCAAAATCCTCACTTAATTGCAATGTAAGTTACATCCAAGGATGATAGTTGGTTGAGAGGAAGATGGGAAGATATTTGGTGGAGGGTGTATTATTATATCTGGGAATTATGTATCAAGTGGTGAAAAAATGGTGGTTTTGGTGTGCATTATTCAAGGATGATACTGGTGTATTGTTTTATTGTTTGTTGATTTCGTTAAGATATCCACTCCCTATTTGTGGTGAATTTTATTCACAGTTATTATGTAAGGTATGTTTGTATGTTTTTCAGAATAAAATTATAGAAATATGCATTCTAGAATGTTTGTTATAAGTTCATTAAATTTGTTTTTGAATATAAAAAATTCCACGGAAAGTATGGAAAAGGATGGGGATAAAAGTTCGCACAAAGATGAGAATAAATTCATGTTTAACTACTCGTTAACCTCCCTATATAATAGTTCCGACTTCCGATAATTTGTAAATGTTAACCAAACATTTTTTTTCTTCTCAAAACAAACAAACCAAACATTTTTTTTTAAATGTCAAGGAATATAACTCTCCTCTTAATTTTTCAAGGACAATTATTCTCAGAGAACAAATATAGTAAATATGAAACAAACGCGCCCATAATTTTATACGAGTGAATAGGCAAAAACCCTCCTGAAATTGTAAGTTTCGTCAAAAACCCCCTGACTTTTAAGAAACTTCAAAACCCTCCCCTGAAATTGTTAGACATTAGTCAATTACCCCCATTCGTTTGTTTGGGCTGTTAAACCCTGTGACATGGCAGTTATATGTACATGTGGCATCTTTATGTGGACTGAACTGTATGCCATGTCACAGGCGGGTAAATGACTATTTTTATATATAAAAAAAAACATTTTGCTTTCTTCATTTTCTTCCTTTCACATCCTCATCTTCTTCAACATCACCTTCATCAATATTCATAAAAAAATCCAGAATCCAGAATTTTTTTTAGGAAACAACAACCATCAACACCACCACCATCATCTCAATGCATTATACCAACAATTCTAATTTCTCATACATAGGACAAACCCTTAAAATTTGCATCATCCATCAAAATGATTAGAAAACAATAATCAACCAAAATGATTAGGACAAACCCTCAAAATTTTTAGGAACACAATAATCACCTGCACCACCAGCAAAAAATACATAATTCACGAAAGTAAACAACAAAAACAAAATGACTCTTTTCAAAGAAAAACACATCCATTAAAACCCAAATAATTTTCTTTTTAAAAAAACTCAAAACCCATTAAAAAAACTGCACTTTTACCCAGAATTGAGTATGTAAGTCCCAATTGAGAAAGACTCAATTGAAAACCCCAATTCTAAAAATCCAAACTTTAATACATTCATCACAGATCTATTACAATATGTAGGGGTGGGCATGGTTCAGTTTGAAAACTGAATCGAACTGAACTGAACTGTTTGCTAAATTTAAAATAACTGAACTGAACTGAACTGTTTGCATTTCGAACTGAACTGAACTGTTTCAAACCGAACTGAACTGTTCCGAACTGAACTGAACTGTTATTATTAATACCTTTGAAAAAAATATGAAAAAACAAATGAAATTGAATTTTAGTTACTGAACTGAACTGTTTCTAATCGAACTGAACTGTTTTGAACTGAACTGAACTGTTTCAGTTCAGTTTCAGAGTTGTTAGTAATGGTTCAATTTTTTTTTGGTTCAGAGCTCAGTTTTTGGTTTTTTTCCCCACCCCTAACAATATGTGGCACCCCAATTTTAAAATCTACCTTTACAAAAGAAACAACAATCCAAAATTGGAGGAAATTCACAAATGAGAGTGAGATTTTACAATGAAGGAGAAGGAAGGAACAACGAAAACGATGAGGAAAGTACAAACAAAACACGTTAGTTGTTAAAGCACGAAACAAGGGTCATCAATTGCTATTGTTGTTGATGGTGTTGGAGGTTTAGTGATGAGATGATGGTGGTGGTGTTGATGGTTGTTGTTTCCTAAAAAAAATTCTGGATTTTTTTCATGAATATTGATGAAGATGATGTTGAAGGAGATGAAGATGTGGAAGGAAGAAGATGAAGAAAGCAAAAAAAAAAATAAAAAAAAAAGTCATTTACCCCCTTGTGACGTGGCATACAGTTCAGTCCACATGGAGGTGCCACGTGTACATATAACTGCCATGTCACAGGGTTTAACAGCTCAAACAAACGGAGGGGGTAATTGACTAACATTTGACAATTTCAGGGGTTTTTTCGAAGTTTCTTAAAAGTCAGGGGTTTTTTGACGAAACTTACAATTTTAGGAGTTTTTTGCCTATTCACTCAATTTTATACCTTAACTTTGTCCACCATTTTCTTTAATATATTGTTAAATAAAATAATAATATTATTCTTGGACTCATGCTCATTTTGCCATTTTATCTTTATACAATTTAGACCAATAAAATTAAAAATCACAAGCGCAATGTTAAAAAAATGGTAAATAAAAAATGGGGAGAACGTAAGAACATAGCTGGTGCGCGGGGACTGTGCAAATAAGCAAGATGAAAACCGTAAAAGCCAATTAAGAGAGAATCAAATAAAAAAGGAAAGAAATAGTATTAAAAAAATAATACTAAATAATTTCATGAAATAAAGTTTTACCAATTAGTGTAATTAATTATTGATTACTAATCACTTTTAATGGATAATCATGTTCTTCCTTTTTCATTATTATTTTTTTCCTTCCAAATAGATGATACTTGATTTATAAATATCCTTGTTTTGAGACTAAAAAGCAAGGAGGATTTGGTGACAAAAACACGTTTTGTAAATTGAGAGAAGTAGAAGTTGAAAAGTAAAAGGAAAAAAGTGCTGTTTTGTTAACTCCAAATCGATAGAGGTAAGCTTTTACCCGTTTTATGGTTTTCTTTGTTATGGCTTTCTTAACCATGCTTCTTGTTTGTCCTGATCTGGTAATGATGTGCTTTGTGTAATATGTGTATTCATTATGTAAATCTTGTCGATCAAATATCCTAGTTTAGTTTTTCTTTTTAAAAAATTGTTATTCCGTTTGAGACTTTGGAGGTGTTGATGGTCGATCCTTGATCACGGTGTTCGACCAAACAATTTTGACATTATTTTGTCTATTAAACTAGGATTTATGGACTTTTGAAGATTTAGATTAATCACTAATTATTATTTTGGCAAAGCTACTTGTTTCTATTGAAAATTTATTGAAAAACGTTATTTTGAAATAAAATAAAATAAATAGTTCACCAAAAGGGACTCTTACTCTATCAAATTATACTCATATTAGTCATTCATAATTTTTTTTAACAATATGAAAATATGTTGATGACTAAATTAATAATAAGTGATTAAATATAGAGACCATATTGTTTATTTTTTTTGAAAGAAGAGACCATATTGTTAGTAAGTAGCTAAAATACAATGAACTAATTGATACAAATTGGGTTGCACCAATTTTCTTTTTTGTTGATAATAAGTGTTTTTTTCTTTATGAAATTGATAATAATTAGTTAAATATCCTCGTTATCCGTTAATAACTTTTATCTTCTCCATAGGAAATAATGGTGGATAATCAACTCAACAATGCTTACTACGACCCTTCCATCCCATCGCCGTCGAAATCTGACCGCCGACGCCACAACAACAATGGTTGCGGCTTCTGCGGTTGCTTCAAAGGATGTGGTGGTTGCATCTTCAGCTTAATATGCAAAATCATTACCACAATCATTATCATAGTAGCAATCATTGGTTTTCTCTTTTGGTTTATTGTGCGCCCAGACGCCCTCAAATTCAGCGTTAGTGAAGCATCCCTTACTCTATTCAATTTCACAAACAACAACACATTTCTGTCAATATCTTGATTCAAAACCCTAATCGAAGAGTTGGTATCGATTATGAGGACATCAAAATGTTTGCGTTTTATAAAGATCGTAAGTTTGGTTCTCAAACCCTAGGAAAATTCTTTCAACCCCATAAGAATAGAAGTGTTTTGAGTGCTGCTTTTAAAGGTAAGCAAGGGATTCACTTGAGTTCAGATCAAAAGTCAGAGTTCAATAAGGAGAAAAATGACGGTATTTATGGAATTGATTTGAAGGTTTTTCTAAATTTGAGGTGTACATTGGGCTTATTTAAGTCTGGGAAAGTGAAACCTAAACTTCATTGTGATATGAAGGTTCCGTTGATATCACACAATGTAACTTCTTCTTCGTCGAGTAAAGGATTTAAAGCCACAAATTGTGATTGGATTTACAAATGGAGGTTGTTCCATTAGATCTCATTTTCAAAATGGTAGTTGTTCATTGGAGTGATAATTTAGGAATTAAATTAATTGTTTATTTTTCTTTCATTGTACCATTGTCACTCTCCTTAAACATTTTAATTTTTATGTTAGGGAAGTATTTATTTTGATATTAATATTAGTATTGTTGCTAGTGTTACTCCAATGATTATTGAGCTGAATTGTTTGTTGTTAGGCTCATGACTATATACCAAATTCAGCGTAGAATTTTCTTAACTATTTGTAACCATCTTAAGAAAAGTGTTTAGTATGACTCATGCTCACTAATAACTAATAAGTGATCAAACACTGAAGCATAGTGAAAGAGCATTTCCTTTGGACAATTTGTAGGGTTGAGGGAAAATCTCCCGAGTACGGTTTAGGCTTTGTTTGCGAGTTTTGAGGGGAAGGAAAGAAAAAGCTAAGGAGGGGAAGAGAAGGAAAGGGAGGGAAGGGAGAAAGGAGGGAAAACCTTCCCCTTGTTTGGGAGTTAAAAAACCAACAAGGAAAGGAGATGGAAGACTTATGTGATAATTTTACTATTTTACCATTTTCTCTCTTGAAATCAATACATTGTGTTATATTTTGTAATTTATCTTGTAAATTATAATTGGAATTTTGAATTATTATGAGGACAAAATTGTCAATTTGTATGTTTAACCCCCAAAACCCCAAATTTGGGAGAACTTTAAAATTGGACAAATGAAGCCCTCAAAAACCCTCAAAAACCTTTCTCTGTTTTTTCAAATCTCACAAACAAGGATTTACCTCTCCATAAGCCTTTCCTTCCCCTCACATCCCCTCCAAAACCCAACTCGGAAACAAAGCCTTAGTTAAACTTGTAGTCTCCACCTTATGCATTAAATTAAAAAAAAAAACTACAAGAACTTCTGAGTTATAGAGAAATATAAAACAATTGATTGAACTCCATGAACAATCATTGTGTTTATATATGTGTTTCATAATAATATGCTTTCTTTCTTTGGATCTGAGTTTACTTTTCTAACAAAAATAAAGGCTTATTTTCAGTTTTCGTCATTTATTTTTCACTTACTCACATAATTAGTTTCATTATATTAAAATTACGCAGTTGTCCAATGTTTGATTTGTAAAACTGTTTCAGGTACATAACAAATTGGAGGCAAGAGACAGGACAAAAACTGATATTTTTGTCCTTCACCAAACCACAACACAACTTTTTGTCCCACGTACAAGTTGTCTAAAATACCAAAATAGCATTTCGTCCCTCAAAAATCGCATAAAACAAAAATTATTCAATGCCATAAAAATTTGTCATGTGCTGTTCTACCTTTGTATTGTGCTGTTCTTTCTTGTACTGTTCTGTACAATACTTGCTGTTTTGCAAACCAAACACACTAGTCTTTTTTTTTTCCTTCATATTTTTCAACTCAAAATTGATGATGTGAAATATTAAATGACGTGTCATACGATCCAATAATGTAGAATTATCACCAACCATGAAATTCACTGAAAATCCCTTAAAAACTTAAATTTAAATATAACATATCATTTTTAAGTTTGAATGTCCGAAAAAGAGACCAAAACTGTGTTATCTTATAATGGAGGAGCCAGTTCCACGAGTGAGTACAAATAGATGAACCAAAACTGTAATTAAACAAAAGTAAATTTAAGCACTATTTAAGCACTACACATCTAGTAACCACATTCAAAGTGAACCGTAGCCAACTAATTTGGTCAAGCCAAAAGTAATAGCCATAGCCATCCAACCTCCAACCACCACTCTAACACAAGACTTTTTCACTGATGTTTTACAAAGTATTGCTCCTACACCACCAAATACCAACAATGCAAAACTAGCCATACCAACAACAACAAACAACCTTATCTTATAGTCCCTTACCAATGCTGCTCCTAACAATGGAACAGTAGCACCAAATGAAAATGCAATTGCTGATGCAATAGCAGCTTGAAAAGGATTTGGTAGTAGCTGCTTTTCCTCATCAACAAAAGTGCTGTTGATTTTGTTCTCTCTATTCATTTGAGCTACCATTATGTCAAATTGAGTGTACACTGATACAAACTCTCCAATTCCCATACTACATGCCCCTGCAATTAGTCCTGCAAATCCAGCTAGAAGCATTGTTTTGATGTCTTCATGCACAGCTCCAACACCTAATATCAATGATGTTATTGATACCAAACCATCATTGGCTCCTAACAAAGCAGCTCTTAGCCATTGTGCTCTTTTGGAATAGTCAATGTTGTTGTTTTCTTCTGTTTCTTGAGTTTGGTTTTGCTTTGCTTCTATGTCATCAACTTCATTGTTATTATGGTTACCAAGAGAAGCCATAAAGTACAAAAATCTTAAGATACCAAGATTAAAGGAAAACGAGGAAAGGGTTGCATGTAGAAAACACAGTCTCTTCATGGATTATAATATAGAAGTATGATCAAAGTTGACAGCACTATGAAGTTGGCCACCTCTTTAATAATACCTGAAAAATGCAACCCACAATGAATTAGCTTTTTTTGGCACGTTTCCATAAACAACTTAATTAAGCACTTATAGCATAACCGCTTATCAAATAAGTACTTATATCAAGACATAAAAAAAGTCAAATTGTTTTCATGAACTATCCTAGACAACTAATAAATGAAAATAATTTGAAAACAACTTATATACTTATAAATATGGGTAATGCTATCCAGTGCCCCGGGGGCACTGGTTAAGGAGCATTAAATGAACAAATTCCACTTATTTTACTTTAATTAAAGTGATAAATAAGACAATTAATTAAAAGAAGAAATATGTGTATTTAATACTCTATAAAATTTCCTATTTTGTGATACAAGCATGAAATCCAATTTTGTTTTGAAGAATATTTTGTAATTTTTACACATTTGATGATTTTGCATTTGATATTTTTTTTTGAGAGATTGTATTTGATATTTTAATTGGTTGTGTTTTATCTTTGGAATTGTAAATTTATTTTAGATTGAAAATGTTGCTAATTATGCATAGACTTCCGTGAATTGGTTTGAAAAAAAAAAATGATTCACAAAAAATTTACGAAAAGAAAAATTGGTTCGAGTAAAATCCACAGGAAGAAAAAAAATTGTTAAGAAATGAAAAGGATATAGAAATGTAAATATAAAATGGAAAAGAAAATTTGACGGACTATTAAATACATCTTTTTTTATTTTAATTAGTTACCATATTTATCACTTTAATTAAAGTAAAATAAGTGGAATTTGTTCATTTATTGCTCGTAAACCAGTGCCCCGGGGTCTTACTTAAGACCTCCACTTTTAAGCGAGACCCGCACTCTTTTAATATTAAAAAAATGAAATATAATCATATAAAGTTATTGATAATTGATTAGTGGGTCTCATTTAAGAACTTTATATGAGAAGTGATTGAGTGCTTGTTAGGTACTACTATTAAAAAATTATAAATGAGTGATGTGTACACGTAAGATCCATTAAAAAACTCAAAAATGAGTGTTCATAATGTGGATGCTGTTACTCCTCCGATAAGACAACCAAAGTTTACATCAATCAACTATTTACCCATTGTTTGCCGAGGATGATTGTTTTTATTATTGTTTCACATTGTAATAAGTAAATCTTATTCAGTTATTTCTCTTTGCGCACCTTAAAATCCTTTTGCATCATTTCTTTCTTTCATCTGATGCTCTATGTTAGCTATTTTATTTTTATTTACTATTTTTGCATTATTATTTTCTTTTGTTGTTTATGCAAGCTGTCATCCTTCATTTTACTAATAGTTTAAAGAGTAAAATAATATTTTATCCCTATAAATACCTTAAATTTTATTTTTAATCCCTCTAATTTTTTTTGGTAAGTTTTAGTCTATAAATATTTTCCGTCACAATTTTTGGTCTTTGTTTTTAAGTCATCCCACCTGTAACTTTCACATTTTTAAATGAACTTTTTTAGAGATGTTTATAATATAATAACAATCCTCTCACATAAATTTAGATTTTTTTTAACAAAATATGAATTAAATTTGAATTTTCAAGTGCCAACAACTTGAAAATTCATATTTAATTCATCTCTTGTTAAAACAATTAATTTTTGCAAGAAAGATTTCCATAATATAGGAAACACAAATGTAAAAAATAATTCATGATTTTAAAGAATATACATCAGTTTACCTAAGAGCAAGAACCAAAAGTCGTGATGAAAAATATTTAAAGACAAAAACTTATTGAAAAAACATCAGAAGTACTAAAAATTAAATTTGAGATATTTATGAAGACGAAAATGTATTTATATATAAGAATTGTTTAAAAGATATTTTTTATATATAATAATTGTGTCATCAATCATGTAAGTGTTGAAGAGGTGTGCTAAGAATTTTCAACACTCTCTCTTACATTTATTCTCTTAATGGATGAAATAATTGTGAAGGTTACACTTTTGAAATATACATTACATAAAGCGGTGAGATCCACATAAAATTCATCTAATAAGAGATTAAATTAAAGAAAGTATCAAAAAATGAGTGTTCTTAGTATTTTGTTGATCAAGTAACTTAATAGCTAGAAAGTAACCTTTCAAGACGAATAAGAGAAAGTCTCGAGTTTAAACCCGACTTTTTGATATATTATGCGAGACCTCCGTCAATTGAACTAAGGAGACCACCGAATTAATAGTAACATTTGAGATAATTGTGAAGGTTACACTTTTGAAGTTCGTGACATCAATTCACCGGATGATCAAAAGTTCGGTGTCATTTTCCCCAAACTATATTGTTTTTATATATAAACCAAGCTTTGCATTCATAAGAAGGCAAATCAGTGACGTAACACACACAACAGTTTACGGTGCAATTTTTTATTTAAAAATTAGAAGTATAATAAGACGTAATGTAGGGGGATGGAGCCAATCAAGTAGTTATGAGTTTTATTTTTATTTTTAAAAGAAGTAGTTATGTTTTTGCAATTTAGAAATATTTAGGATTTATTCCAAATAAAAAAAAACGGGGATATCGTTAATGATGTTATTCATTAAGAAATATTTCATTTTTTCTGTTGTCTAATTAAACTATGTTGAAGTGATGTTTTGATTTAAAGTACAACGAGTAGCGAGAGAATAATAACACGAAACGGTAAATAATCGCTCCTTCTTTAGCGGAACCTTACGATTAGAAACCCTTAGGTTTTCTTCATCACTGCTTCCCCTTCCTCATCTCTTCTTCCTCCTCCCATCTCACCCTTTGTTCTTGCTGGTTTTCTCACCAAAGCTCCTTGCTTGATTCCCTTCTTTCTCACCTCCCTTGTTTAGGTTGCCTGGGTGCCAAGTCCGTTGTTCCGCTGTCGGTTTCTTGTCTTTGTTTTGATTCCTTGTGAATCTTTGTAGTTATCTCCAGTTTCTTGGATGTTTTTTGGGGTTATTCGTTATAAGAAAATCTCTGTTTGATTTCGTATTTCTTATCTTTTCCACCAGTTGTCGTTTGTTTTTTACCATCTTCTTGATTTGTTTCTTGTTCTTCTCTATCATGAACATTCACAATATCACCGAGTCCTCTTCTTCAAAAGGGAAACTACATTTGATGGATACCTCTCTTCCCCAATTCACTACACCTCTGATGAATAATCTTGGTGCCTCTGTTACCCCCCAAGCCACTTCTCCCTCCATTAACGGTGTTGGCCCCTCCTCAAACAAACCGTTCAGGTCCTTTACTTCCCACCCACAGATAACCATTCCCATCAACAAGAACACAAAAAGCCAGATGCCTTCTCATGAAACCTAGAAAAACTACTCAGATACCCCCTCTGGATCTGGTCATCAATCTCAACCAAGCCCCGGATCAATGCCCAGTTTCTTCATATACCCTGAAAAAATTGTTCAAGAAGGAGTCAATTCCTGCAAGAAGAGTCTTTTAGGCAAAATCATATTAGAAAAAAACATTCATGTCAGTGCTCTTAAGCAAGGCTTGGCTAGTATTTGGGGAGAACCAGCAGGCCTAACAATACATGAAATTGAAGGAAACATTCTCCAATTTTTCATGGATAACACATGCATCGACACCATCCCACTTTATTTATCGTTTTATGTTTGGATTGTGCGTAAGGACCAAAATGGATTAGGGACCAACTAGGATTAAAAACTTGACTAATTTGAGTGCCTTAAAAGTAAACAACTAGTAATTTAGGTCGGAATTTTACTTGGGATCCAACATCCTCGGTAATTCCTTTCACATTTTATTTTTCCGTTACGGTGAAACATGTAGTTTTTTACCGTTAGTTTAAAAAAAATCATTTTTCCCAAAAAAATCAAATATGCAAAGCTTCAAAATATTTTCTTAAGAAACATTGGATTTTAACCCAAGTGATCCTTTCCTTTTATTTCTTAATCAAATTTTTAATCAATTTTAACCATATTAGACTTGGTTTCTTTTAACTAAAATTATTTAACTTCACCTCATTTTGTTTCTCATATGCCTTGAGGCCTCTTTCCCTTCTTATAAAACTATTTTCGAAGAAACTCTAAAAATAACCCAACCCACAAAAATAATTTTTGAGAGTGAACTACATTGGTTTTGATCCCTTTTTAGGGTATGTAGGCAAATGAGTTAATCCTTCCAAATCAAAGAAAAATAACCAAAAACATACTTCTTCTCCCTCCATTCTTTCACTTAGACAATTAGGCAAGTATTTTCAAAATAAGTAATTGAATTAGCACAAGATAAATTAGGCAAAAGGTTCTTACGGAGTACCGTAGTCGTGTAGGGTGCTTAACACCTTCCCTCCGCGAAACCAACCCCCGAATCCATAATCTCATAAGGGTTTTTACTTACTTTTTCCCTTCCCACGAATAAAAGTTAAGAGTTCAAAGATTGACGATTCAAATCAATTAATGTTTTGATATCTGAAAATCGAGGAGCACAGAAATGGCGCCTTCACTAGGGATATTCTTCCTAAGTGGGTTACACCTAACTTGTCTTTATACTTGTGCTTTTTCTTGCAAATACGTGCCTAAATGCTTATTCTTTCAACGTGAATGGTGAGATATGTCCCCCACCCGGACTTGAGAGAAATATTAGGATAGGACGGTGGTATAATCATAGTGCCTTGCCAAGAGTGAATTTTGGTTGTGGCACATGTGATAACCCCACTCAACTGAGGGATCTTGGAAATATACTATGTTGGCATGAGTATTCGTGTTTG
>Ga0315914_1006300_pt1 | contig 16879 bp, 13 predicted proteins | sample MpolenodulesMG_FD_203920 | JGI IMG/M metagenome (GOLD analysis project Ga0315914, IMG submission 203920) | Medicago polymorpha root nodule microbial communities from Los Angeles, California, United States - elongated nodules | ecosystem: Host-associated > Plants > Roots > Nodule | place: USA...
TTTTAATGGATTTATAATACAGATTTCAATGTAAAGATTTTGAACACATGAACACATGATTTTAACTTATAGACTTTTAAGATTTGGAAGTACTTTGTGAGAATTCTAAGATTTAAAATGACTTTGTCAAATTTTAGCAAAAATTTAAAATTACAAGAGTGGATGAACAAAGATATTATAAAATCAAAGGTTTGCATGATAACAAAAATAAAATTAATACAATTTTTAAATTTATGATAACAATATTCATAAGATTGACTGCTAATATAATAATAAAATCAAAACTTTTATTTCTTAAAAAAAAAACATACTGATACTGATAGAATAAACATGTAAGAATACAAAAAAAAAAATAGAATAAACATGTAGTGACGTTATCTTGAGTTGAAAAAAATAAAATAATGTGTTCAACGACGACAACTACTTCGTCAAGAAATAAAACTGGAGTGAAACACAAAAATCTGGAAAAAAAGATAAAAAAAATGACATAATGACGAAAGAAAAAAAAACAGTGAAAGAGTTGTGTCCAGAAAAGAAAAGAAAAAAGTGAAAGAAGATGTCAATAGTAACATATATTTGGAGTAAAAAGAATCTCAAGAAATCTCAGGTCTTTGTATGAGATTGTTAGTTTTAAAATTTTCAATTAAAAAGTCTCACAAAATCCATCATACCAAGTAATCCATTGAAATCTATACATTTTTGAATACCAAGAGACAAGTTTTAAGTTGTGAAAAATCTTGATTGAATACCACCAAATTTTGTTAGATTCTTTTAAAAATCTTGAAAATCCTAATTGAATACCACCAGAATTATTTCTAATCTTTTAAAATCTCGATTGAATACCTAGTGATTTTTTTACAACTAAAAAGTCTTTTAAAATCCTTCAAAATCCCAATTCAAAACCTCCCCCTAAAAATGCCAATTATGGGTCAAATTAAACCCTAATATGAACTAAAATGTCTTAAAAATCATCTTAAAGACATTCATGTTTTTAAAGAACGAATTCTTATTTTTCATTTTTGTGGACCAAAAAGGTCCAAGTGTTTTTGTCATACAAGAATTGAATTAACCAAGAACTATGAACAATTTTTTTTTGCTAACCCAATTTAATTAGAGTTTTATTACAATTGAAACACACCCCAAGATATCCCTACAATTTCTTAAATAAACAACTTCCGAAATCGAACTCAAATCTTTTTTTCATGAGAATCATGTTACTAACTCTCCCAACACCATGCTCATAGAGAATTTCTTTAATGTGGTAATTTTTCACAACTCTCAAAGTAGTAAATATTGATAATGAATTTGTTTACAGAATCAGATCATGTTTATTTAATGACATTATGCAAGGAACAACCAATTATACCAAAACTTTTCTAGGGTCCACCCACCCAACACATAAAATGAAAATGATCATTTATCAAATGCATTAAACAACCCTTTTTTTTAATTTAAATTAAAAATGAACATCCACAGACATGAGAATTGAACCTTGAAAACAAGGAATCAAAAAATCACTATCATTATTAATTAAGTTTCAGAAAGGACAACACAAATTGTGTTGGTTGGTTGCATTAGCATTAGCATTAACTTTCACTACCCTTTTTCCATGTGCACACCGTGAGTCCCACGAATTATATCAACTCTCAAATATTAATATTTACGGCAACAACGTCATGCAAACAATCAAAGAGTGAGTCCCCACCTTAAACCAATCTCAAAAACAAAAAACAAAAATCTTAGTCCTCACTCCAACCAACATCACTTTACTGTTTTTTCATACAACAACAACAACAAACTTTGCCAAATCACTCCCAACAAACATCACATGAAACATAATAAACAAAAGTCAACCAAACCAATTGCCTAACATATCCAAATCATGTTGGCATTGGTATGGTATAGTAGTAATTAACAACTATAATAACAGAAAACATAAATAAATAAACCATATATGTAATGTAATATCATCATATATATAAAAAAAACTCATAAATTAAAGTTCTTAGTTTTCTTCTTCTTCATCATCTTGTTCCTCTAAGGAGTAAAGGAAGCATTATTACCAAGAGTTGATCCTAGAAGATCATTGCACAAACTAGCTCCTTCTTGAGTTGTTTTATTGTTCTCTGCTCTTGGACTACTACCGGCGCTACTATTTGAAAGCGATCCGAATGCTGTCTTTTGAAGGACTCCGGTTGGCGATGATCCCATTGGAGGACTATTGTGATTGTCCCAACCATCAGTCATGAGATTTAGGGCGGACGAATTGTTGTTGCCGCTGCCATAGTGATCATCATTTGCATTGTAGGTAATAGTATTACTAAGATGAAGAACCTCTCCAAGTGGACCACCCATTGAACTCTCCCAAGTTATTGGGATCCAATTAGCTTGCTTTGCAGTACCAGTGTTTGATGATTCATTGTTGTTATTGAGAGCACTACTTCCAACACCTAACCCCATTTGAATAGGGTCTATTTCTCTTGATAGCCTAAGAGGTGAAAGTGTGAGTTTTTCATTGGTTGCCGAGGAAGTGAACGACATGAAGTCTGAGGAAGTCATCGGTGTTGAAATTGATAGTTGTGTCCTATCAGACTGCTGCATGTCAAGCTCCGGCCAAGAAAAACCACCTGAGCGGTTATGATGTTGGTGATCTGAGTGAGTTTTGGGAAAGTCATCGATAAAATGCCTAAGGGATTGCTGAGAGCCTGCATCTCGGTTTGTAGGGTTTTGTGAAGATGAACCGAAGGTTCGGGTTCCCAGCAAAGTGGAGGTTTTCTGTGACGGATTCAGAAGGGAATCGGAAGTGACAAACCCGAATTCATTGTTCCTTGAAGACTCATCATATGAAATGTGCTGTTTTTGAATCATGAAAGGTTGATTTTCCTTTGGTTTCAACTCTAGAGTGGGTGGCAGCATTGGTAGTGCAGGACCATCCTGCATCCTCTCACTAGTGTTGTTATTCTCTTTGTTATTCATGAACATCCTGCAAACAAGAAACCAAAAAAACTTTCAAACACAATACAGAATAAACACAATTCCTGAATTTATCCCTTATACACAAAAGTAACAAATTTAAAATGCAAAAAAATTGTTTTGAACACATTCACTAATCTAATCACATTTAGTTGGCACATTTCTTGCCATAATGACTTTGAAACAATGTTGCTGTTGAATGAATAACAAAGGTTATAAAATACAAGCGCACAGAATATTATGACCAAGGTTTTCAGTCACAATTCTTGATATTGTAGAGAATCACAATCAACTACAGTTGACGCAACGCAGCCTCAATAGCGGTCACAAAGGCATCAAAAACATGATACCACAGCCCAAATTGTGGTCCCAAGATTAAATAAAACCCTCATGACACTAATCTGGTTTTACCGACAAATTAGTACTAAAGGGTATTTTTCTTTTAGAATATAAATAATTTTAACAAAATTGACCCCTAAACAATTGCTATAAAACTGTAAAACAGTAGTTTCTGACCTGTTGATGGTGTTGGCAGCAGCAGAAGCGTTATCTTGTCCAATAAGGCTGTTCATATTCTTGGAATGTTCCTGGTGTGCAAAACTAAGAGTGTTGGAAACAGTGTTGCCACCAGGAACAACAATAGATGAAGAAGGAGAAGCAGCAGCAGAATTGATCTGCTTTGATGAACCATCTGGAGTAATGGTAGAATTAGTAGTAGTAGCTGTATTTGTGGTTCCACCAGTGGTGAGAGCCTGGCCAGATTGGCCTTCCACAGGCTTTCTTGAACGATGGCGTCCTCTGTTCATATGCCTTTCGCAGTACTTTTGATCGACAACGGCATCTCTTGAGCATCGCCATTTCTTTCCATCTGTTCTCCTACACCTTCCTGGTTCCGGATCGGTGTTGTTCGAGTATCCCAGATGGAATCCTCCCCATCCCACTGCATCAATCAAAAACATATTACTCACTCCACATGACATGTTTAATGTTTTCAACCAATGATAAGTTGATGACAGCAAGTAGTTGAAAACTAACAATCAAAGTCAATCATTTAAAAAAAAGCAAAACATAGAAACAAACAAAAAACTAATCACTTTTCCATATTACTACTCCACCTCACATGACATGTTTTCAACCAATCATCAACTTGTTTTTTCAAAGACAAACAAAACACATATCACTTTTCCACATTTTGACTTTTGAGTGATTCATCTGTCTCTTCCTCATAGAGTGCAAAACTTACGGGTGAAGGTCGTTTTGATCCTTGAATGTGTGACACGCTATCATTATAGTCCCTAAATTAACCAAAATTACAAAAAAACATCCTTGAATGCATCTCTTATCAGTTGTAATTCAGTTTAGTCTTGGAATATGTTTCTTATAGGTTAGTGCAAGTCTTTGTATGTGTCCTCCTCCATTGATCAGTTTAATCCATCAAATTACTAACAAAAGAAATACTCAAGGATGTTATTGCAATTTTGGTACATTTAGGAACTATAGAGACACTATCTAACACATTCAATTTAAGGACCAAAATTATTGGAAAAAAAATAATCTCAAATTTTGACATCTTTAACATTAAAAGACAAATCAGAGACAAATTTAATTTTATTTGTCTCTAATTAAAAAATTTCCAATAATGTTTATCTTTGCTACCATTAATTAGGCAAGGAAAAAGGGAAGTGTACATACATGCATTTGGTCTGAGGAGAGCAGTTGAGAAGCTAGATAAGCCAGCAGAATCAAGGGCTTTTCTGATAGGTATAAGCAAATGATGAGGTACAGCAACATTTGCAGTGATGTACTTATAGATCAAAGCCTGATGTTCCAACTCCATCCATTGAGAAGGTGTGAATGGTCCTCTAACACCACTTAAACCTCCATGCATGCTTCCAGAACTATAACCTGTTCAAACAGTATTCAACATACAACAAGGTAAAGTCAAAAAAGGTAACCAAAAAAATCAGAACTTAAAACACAAAAAAAGTTGATTCAGTTCAGAACTCAAAAAGAACACACAACAAAAAAAAGGCTATAGTCTAAAAAATAAAAAAAATTCTGAGTTTGAAGAAATAATAACAGTCAAGTCAACTTTAGAATTTTTATTTTTATTTTCATGTAAGGAGGATATAGAAAAGGAAAGAACAGATTTTTTAGAGAAAGATGGTACAGAACAGAACCAATCAAAATTTTGTAGCTTTTTTTTCCTACATATTATAGCTCATAAATTTTTCTTCTTTAGTACCATCTAGTATACTATGCAAAAATTCACCAAAACCCATCTCCCTAAAACAGGAAGAAGATAAGAATTTTATTATAAATAAATAAAAAATATATATAATTTATTTTTTCTCCTATGTTCCTTTTCTCTTGACATGACTTAAAAAATGAGACCACTCAAAAAATATATTTCCATGAAAAGACCCTCCAACAGTACTGTAGAATCATACCTTATAACTATAACAACCTTATAAATTTTTTAGCTCCCCACAATGGATACCATATATATATTCATAAATACATACAAAAATATCCAAATCCAAAATATATAAATTTATAAAAAAAAAAAACCTTAAAAATGTTGTACCTGTATTTCTGTTGTAACTAGACATAGGATGGTAAGAAGCAGCATAAGACAATGCAGCATTTTGGGTAGTTTTGTCAACTAAAAAAGATTCTGATTTTGAAGTTGGAGTTGAAAAACTAAGCATTTGTTGCTGTTGGTGTTGACCATCAGAAGAAAAAAGTGTAGTAGTAGCATTAGATCTCAAAAGTGAAGCAGAACAATTGTTTCTTTGTTGATCAGTTTTTGCAAGTTTGAAACTTCTTAACTCATCTTCAGTACATGTTCCAGATCTCTCTTGTTTAAGTAAGCCAGATCCATTGTTGTTGTACCATTTGTTTTTTGACTCAGGATCTGAACTAACCAAACCTTCTAAACTCACTACACCAAGATCCATTTAGAAACAAATGGAAAAAAAAAAAAAAAGGACAGAATAAAAACAAGAACTAGACAAGGTTTAAGGAAAGGAAATGAAGTATCTTATGGTATTGCATGACAAGAGAAATAGTACAGAAGAACCCTTTGGAAAAGGAAGGCACATATCTCATGAGAGAGAGAGAGTTGAAGATATGTATGTTTGTGACAGCTTAACTTAAAGCTAAGGTGAAACAAGAAACCAGAATGGTTTTGTTTTGTTTTGTTTTTTTTTGGGAGTTGATGTCTTTGCAAAGATAAAATAATTGGAGAGATTAGATATATAATATAGGAAAGAGGTTGTGGGGGAGAGAAGGAAACTGACTGGACTTGGTTTTCATCTCATTACATATGTATGTAAGCTAGCTAATATTTTAAGCTTTTTCTCAAATTTCATGAGAAAAAAATTAGATATTTTTAAGTAAATTATTAAATGATATAATTTTGTTTTCAAATTGTTATATAATATGAAAATTCACAATGCATGAACAAATACATCTTCAGTTTTTGATTTCTAAATTGAACAATTTTTACTATATTATATTTACTTTATGGATAAATTCTGAATTACTATGATCATCTTTCGTGTAAAAATTGAAGAGTTAATAAAAAAAAGGAGAATTTTCAGCTTGTTTTCAATATATATATTGATTTGACATGAATCAATCGCGCACAAAAATATATCAAGTCAAATGTATATGTCGGTTTTTGTAAATTTACTTTTATGACGTTAAATATAACCGATTTTCTTGACAAAAAAAAGAAGAAGATATAACCGATTTTATGTCAATTTGTATTTAGAATAGATGGTCTCTAAATAAGCATTTCTTTTGAAAAAGCACCGTAAAATATATCTTTTATTGCATGAATAATAACGCAATTTTGTTTTCAAAATAATTATATATTTTTGTTTTCAAAATATATCATTTAAGCAATCAAAATAGAATATATTAATAGTGGCGGTGAGAGCTCCCTAGTACAAGATGTATCAAAGAGACCACCCCAAAAGACAAATTGTCTTACAAAGTATATACAAGATAAAAAGATCAGTCAAGACCCAGACATAATAAGGGGTCCGACCACCATCTCTGAGAACCGTGCACAAAAGTGGCATTATTAGCCTTAAGCCACCATAAAGAACGAAATTTAACATGATCTAAAAGCTGTAAAATAGGAGTTTCTATGTTGTTGGATATCCTGTTATTACGTTCACTCCATAGTAGCCAAACACACATAAGCCAAAACAATTGGAGAAACGATCGACGAGCCTTTGAATGACCTGTATAATGAGTAAGCAGAAAGAAATGCTCACTAATATTGTGAGAGTCAACACCAGACACACCAATCCAAGACCTGATGTGATGCAATAACGACCCAAACACTTTACAAACCACGAATAAAAACGCAACAAGTCAACTGCATCTATCGATTTTTGTAAATTTCCTTTTGTAATATTTGATATAACCAATTTTAAATCGACTTCTATTCACGATAGATAGCCTCCAAATAAGCATTTGATTTTAGGAAATGGTGCCAAATATGTCTTTTATTGCATGAAGCTTTTGTTTTCAAAATAAAAATGATTATAAATCCAGTCATTTAATAGTGGATAACTATGAAGTGTATATTATTTATAAATCTAATGTTAAACATGATTTGTGTGTTATCAATAATGTTCTCTCTTAGTTGTCGTGAGTCTAGTTCAATTGATAGGGATAATATATAATATATGTAAGATTCGAGATTCAAATCTCGACTACAATAAAAAAAGAGTTTCATCTCAAAATTGCGTAGATGATAATCAGTTGTTAGGATTATTGTTGATATATCAAAAAAGAATTCTTCTTTTATTGTGGTAGATCTACTATAAATAATAATGTTCTCATTGTGATGTATTAACAAGGTTCCCTATCAAGGTACCGCTAATAACACTTAAGCTAGTTTTGTCATTAGAAAAAAAAAACACTCGTGCTAGTGATATTGTTGGCAAGGATGTCGTTGACAACAATATCCTCACCAACCGTTTTGATCTCTTTATTTGCATTCATTTATGGAATCAGTAATCATATTTTAAAATCATTTAATTTTGATCACTCCATATTTTTGTACTTAAAAAGTGGTGAAAATGAAGTTGAAACCATAATTTTAATAAGTTTTCTTATAATTTTAATTATTGATTACTCCACATCATCAAGTCGTATGTTACATCATTTAAAAAGCGTTAAATCACCATTTTTAAGTACAAAAATTAGATGGAGGAACTAAAACTTTAAGATTTTAAAAAAGGAGGACCAATTATGTGAACGAGTGAAAATAGGAAAATTAAAAGTGTAATCAAGTCTAAATAATAAAATCCTATAATAATTTAAATTTATGCATTTTTTCCTTGTTGGTATAATATGCAACATGTACTTTATTTTTTTGGTATTAACCTTTTTTTTTTGAAGATGGTATTAACCCTTCTATTTTCAGAGAAATCGAACCCAGGTTCATCTAAATTCAGAGGAAAGAGGTTCGATCAAGAGATAAGTAAAGTTTGAGCGATAGTTACTCCACAGAGTAATCAAACTCAAGCTATTCTACACAATTGATCTTTAATGGGGAGCTCGAAGTTAATTGTTTGGTTACAAGTGTTTATAATAGAGCTCACATTAAGAGAAAAAAATGATTACATATCTTTATAAAAATTATAAATATATATTGAATTTTTTTAAGGATTATAATATATACAGATATTCTCCTACAAAAATATATATTGTTATTATGGAGTATATTAAATTATCGTAGCTTTGTTTTTGAGTTACGGTCTACTCTAGTGTTTTCTAGGATAAGTTATTTATTATTTGTGGAAGCCTATACGCAAATAAAGAGGTGTATAGTTGGATTGAGAGGGACATGAATGTCTTTTAATGTTAGAACCACTTATCACCAGGTTTGACAACCTCTGTTCTTTGTCAATTTCACTAAATTTTAAATTCTTCTTTCACGCATTTTTTCTGAGTTTTTTCACACATTAAAAAACTATATTTCAAACAAAGATACTTTTTAAGGTTTACAAAATAAAAAGTATTTTAACAAAATTAAATATTTCAATTTTCAATACATTGAATACAATTTTTTTATAAAAATTTACTATTTAAAAGTTTTAAAAAGTGTCCAAAAAACACTCTAATATCACTTCTTAGCATTTCTCTTCTAACAATCATAATTTAAACTTTGATGTATCCAAAATCTAAGGAGATATTAACTAGTATGAAATTGTGGTTAGAGCAAGAGAACTAAAAAGTGAAACAAGAGAAGATTGAGAGTTTAGTCCTTACCCTAATCTTTTTTTTTTTTGAAAGACAGTCCTTACCCTAAACATAAAACCTATCTATACAAAACATTTACCTTATGAAAAATATCCACAAATATAAACAAGAAATAATAAGTGTGAGATTTTTTTTACAATATACCATTTCTTCCAAGAAGTATAAGTTAATCGGTAAAACTTTAACTTTTGTAATTTCATTGGATGGAATTGAAAAATTCTGCAATTTTAAAATGATTATTAGTAGAGTCAATAGTTAATATACCATACACTATAATTAAGTGCTTGTGACAATGCTTTATGGACCATTTGTGAGTCAAATATCCTAATACAATGCATTCCTATGAGAAAATAATTTTAAATCCCAACAAGAGTATACTAAATGGTGTGTTTACATTTGATGCAAACAATTTTTTTTCTGTCCTTCATGAATCTCTAACATTTTGTTTGACAACAACTAGCAGTATAGTTTCTATCATTTTTTCTAAAATGCGTCAGTTTAGCGAAAATAGTTCGATTTTATAACCTCAATAGATATGGTACAAGTATACATGTAAAAATTGTAGAGTGAACATTAGTTCTTATTGATTATTTTTACAGAACATTAATCTCACTCTTATTAATAAGAAAAATCTCTTCCCCATTTTTTTAGAAAAAATGTAGTAGTAGTCTCTATCATTTTCAAAATCGATTACATAATACAGTGTAATTCTTTTAGTCCTTACCGTAAATTTTTAAATTGTTTTATTTGATGTTAACATAAGCAACAAAAACACATCATTAGTGCTAATTATGATTATGCAATGTGTATTTAGTTAGTTGGTGTCCGTTTCTAGTTTCTACACAAACGGTAATTCTTAATAATTCTACTTTGGAGCAGTGATGTATTTATTACTCTCCCTTAATATTTGACACAGTTGACTTTATTACGCATGTCAATGCATAATTTTGAGCTTAAATATCTTGAATTATATACTAGAAAAAATTATGAGAATTTGATATTTTGAAAATACTCATCGAGACAAATCTAACGACATCTTATATGATATTATTTATCTTTGTATATTAGTAGAAAAATATGGTCAAAGTAAGTTAGGTCAAAATTACACATTTTCAAATGAGTCATCTATTGCGGGACGGAGGGAGTATAAGTTTTATGGAAATTTGTGCATTTAGTGTATTGAAAATTGAAGCATTAGACCTTTTTAATGGATATTTGTGGAAATTTGTGCATTTAATATATTGAAAATTGAAGCATTAGACTTTTCTTTTATGAAAATTTGTGCATTTAATGTATTGAGAATTGAAGCATTAGATTTTTTATGGAAATTTGTGCATTTAATGTATTGAAAATTGAAGCATTATACTTTTTTTTATTGAAAATCGTTAGTAATACCCAATAAATAATAACATAGAGTCGTGTAATATATCAAGAGAGATGGTCATGCTAAAAACACAAATGTTAAGAAACCCTAAAAGAGCAATTTTGCATCATAAAACATAGGGTCTTGCTAACTAGTGCCCTTAGAGCAATGGTTAAGGAAACTATAAATAGAAAATTTGTCTTGAAAATATAAGTTTTCACTTTTGATTAAATAATAATTACACCATTTTTTATAAAAAAAAAATAAATTCTTGTTTTGGTTGCTTAACCAATGCCCTGCCCTGAGAGCACTGTTTAGCATTCTCCATAATGCACGACTTTATTAAATTCATTATGAATTCATTAACATGTGACATTGAGGGCAAAAATTAGCATTTACCCAAGAGAAATTATATTTGTAATGTTCTTTTGAAATAACTTTTATACAACTTTATCTTTCATAATTTTATTAGATTCTTACTCACTCTCTTTCTCTATCTCTTTGTTGTTTTTGATCAATAAGAAGAGAGAAGAAGAACGTTGTTTCAAAAATTGTCACAAAATGATTGTATAAATATCATTTTTTATAGGGCTAATTAAGTAAATGGTCCCTATAAATATTCAGAATTTTATTTTTAGTCCCTGTAAAATTTTCTGTCAATATTTTTAGTCACTGTAAAATTTTCCATGAAAATTTTTGGTCCCTAAAATGATGTCATTGAGACTAAAAAGTGTGATTTTATTTTGTAGGGACTAAAAACAAAATTTTGAATATTTATAGGGATCATTTATTTAATTAACCATTTTTATATTAATGATGTGATATGAAGAGAGGCAGAGATAAAATAAGGTGTTAAATAAATATATCAATTTTTTTTGACAAAAAATAAATATATAAAATTTAAGGAAAATGCTAACCGGTGCACTCGGGGCACTGGTTAAGGATATGAAAAAGGAAATTATATAGTAGTTAATGCATTGAAATTGTGTAATTAATTTATAATAAAGTCAACAACAGTTTTCTTTTATGGTAATAATTCCCTTTTATGGTATACTTAACTAGTGTCCCAGAGGCACCGGTTAGCTGGACCCAAAATTCAAAGATCTCCATTTATCATTGTTATATCCATGGTGACTAAATAATGAGTATTTTTTTTAAAAAAAAAATGACCATATCCAATGTAGAAACTCATTTTTCAAATAAGCATCTTGAGATAAGTGTTTTATAAGGATTAGTGTTTTATGTTTTAGAAACTCAATTTGCAAAATAGATGCTTATTGAGATAAGTGTTTTATAAGGATTAGTGTTTTATAAGGATTATTTTCTACCATATTTAGATTTTACATGCACCAATAAAAAATTCTTCAATTATTATTTTATTGATTATTAAAAAAAGTATTGTTGAAATGCTATTATTTTTTATAAAATCTATTTAATAATTTTTGAGGTGTTAAACGGGAGAATTTTTTTATCACCTAGGAGAATTTTAGTGTTTATTAGTTATAACATTTTAAAGTTATTACAAAATAGAGTATATGTGAGATCGGCTTAAACACTCAAATGAGACAGCTTTATTGTGTTAAATTAGAAAAATATACATATCTACATCTACATTCAGTTATAATGATTAGATTTTGGTTGAAGATATATGAGATACATTTATTTAATAAAAAATGATTGAGGGTAGTTTAGGTTTTTTATTTTTATGAAAATCCGTCATTGATTTTATATACTAAAATACCACTTCCCTTATTTTTCTCGTTTCATTTTCATGCTCACATGTTGTGACTATTTTCCCAACCATTATCCACATAACCTACCACGCATTCCATGCTTCAAATTATTTTATTATTATTTGTGAACAACGTGTCCCAAAGATTATAAAGCCACACGTTTCATTAAATTTTCATGAAATTTATTTGAAAAATGCAAGTGTTTCAAGTAAGCATCTTGCTGATTAAACATGGTGAAGAAGATGAGAAAAGGATAGAAAGTGATGAACAAATATTATAGAAGAATTTATGAATTGAATTTACAATGAATATAATGAATCCACAACAATATTTGTTGATCGTATTTTAGCTCATTTGCTTATCATGATTTTGTTCCTTCAGTTTTTCTTGAATTGTTGTAATTGTTTTTATTCTTCTATGCCATGACTTGTGCTGGAGAGATTACTGTTAATGATATTCCATGTTGGCGTGTTCAAGAAAAAACTATTAACAAACTATAACAAACATTAATCTAATACCATAGTCGAGACAAGCTTTATTTGCAATTGACTTCAATTGTTTCAAATTGTTGTGTGCATTTTGAAGACCAGTGAATATTGATTCGTTGTATCATATCTCTTACAATTTATAATAAGATTTGATTTAAGATGGGAAGGGTACATTGAACACAATAATTGTTATTCTCCCTAACAACTTTGAATTCCACTGTTCGGATGCTTGATTTACAGATGCTTCAAATCGGAGGTCCTTTGACAGATAAAATGCCCCAAGTGAATCATGTCTGACCCGATGCAGTTACTTTGTCATAATCCTTAACTTTTGCATAGACCGCCCTTTTGGGTTTCAACCTATCAGGATAATCATTTTTGGTTCATGTCTCTAATTTTTGCCTGGACCGCCCCTTCGGGTTTTCAGTCCACTGAGACGCTCATTTTTGTCTAAGCTGCCTTTTCAGGTTTGCGACTTATCGAGGAGATTTTTATCAAAGAATTTCTTGACTGCATTGGTATTCACAGGACGTGCGAGTTCGTCACCATCCTTCGTAATTAGGCATCCCTTTGCCTCTGGAGTCTAGTTGAAAAGATAATATATTTTTTGAACCCAAGGCCTCCTTTTTGAAATCCACGGGGACGAGCCAATTAGGCATCCCTTTGCCTCTGGAGTCTGGTTGAAAAGATAATATATTTTTTGAACCCAAGGCCTCCTTTTTGAAATTCACGGGGACGAGCCTTCTTTGTCGAACGCTAGCTTCATCCTTCTTGGCTTTCGTCAGAACTTTCATTGACGAGACTCCGATCTCCACGGGAGGCACAACCTCCATGTTGTATACTGAGGGAAAAGGGGTTGCCCCTGTTGAAGTGTGCACTTGAAGTACGATACACATTCAAGGCAAATGGTAGCATCTCGTGCAGTCTTTGTAAGTGAATGTCATTTTCTGGACAATCTTCTTGATATTTTTATTGTAGCTCTAACGGCTAAGATGCCCCAGTAGGCGAGAGATCTCATCGGGAATCTCTTCATTCTCCTCTTCTTCAGCTTAGAACACATGGAACTCAAAGTCGGGAGGGAATACAGGGTTAAAGTGTTCAACGTGTTTATCAATGTATGATTTATGGTTGATTTTAGCAAGTAAATAAATGTTATGATTATAAACACATATTTGAAAATGATTATTCTTTTTGGGTTTTTTGTATTACCATTTTTCCAAAAAAAAACACAAAATAAAAACAAAGTCGGGATCAAAACGACCTTTTTATTAATGATGGAAATGCATGAAGCAAAAATCCCTACACAAGTTCACTTTCGTCTCGGGCAGGACGAAAGGGTTTTTTTTTTTTTTGAAAAACAGAAAACAACAAACAAATAGATCATTTGAACAAATGAGTAACGGAAAGAAAATCAACAACGACCCAATTGCGGCTAACCACTCCATGTGTCATCAAATCTAGGTGCTACCTCCTCGGGATTGTCTTGCCCCCCATATTGATAGATTATGGCCCACGATTCGGTAGCGGATTAGCTTGCACATTTGGATTCGAACCTTCGAAAGACAAAATATCAGCTTGGATCAACTTTTGGACTTAGGCTTTCAGAGCGTAACAGTGCTCGTTGTCATGTCCCGGTGTCCCTTGATGGAAGGCACAAGAGCGGTTAGATCTAAACAATTCGGCAACCTGTTAGGTACCCGACGAGGCGCTCTAGTTTGGACAAGGTTCTCCACAAGCAAGGTTCTCCACCCAAGAAAAGGTAGTTCCCCAGAAGTGTCAATACTAGGTTAATTGCTCACACATCTCTAAGAGAATCATCTAAAGAGGACTGGTACTTTGATAGTGGTTGGTCCAAACACATGACTGGGGTAGATAAATACCTTGAAGATGTGAGACCTTATGCTATCAGCTATTACTTTTGGTGATGGAGCTAAAGGTAAAATTCTGGGTATTGGTAACTTGATCAAGCATGGTATACCAAGACTTGATAATGTGCTCCTGGTGAGAGGATTAACTGCGAACTTGATTAGCATAAAGTCAACTATGTGATCAAGGACTGGAAGTGAATTTCAGCAAGCCTGAATGTCAGATTACAGACAAAAGGGTGAAGTTCTTATGAAAGGAATCAGGTCTAAAGACAACTGCTACTTGTGGGTATCCCAAGAAGAAGCACACCTTACCACTTGTCTTATGAGTAAAGAAGAAGAGGTCAAGCTATGGCACCAGAAACTGGGACACTTACATCTGAAAGGCATGAAGAAAACCATGTCCTCAGAAGCTATCAGAGGACTTCCTGATCTCAAAATTGTTGACAATAGCATATGTGGTGAATGTCAGTTTGGTAAGCAGACTAGAATGTCTCATCCTAGGTTAGAACATCAGGTAACTTCTAAAGTACTTGAACTTCTACACATGGACTTGATGTGACCTAAGCAAGTTGAAAGCATTGGTGGTAAAAGATATGCTTTTGTAGTTGTTGATGATTTCTCAATGTTCACTTGGGTAAATTTTATTAGAGAAAAATAAGACACCTTTGATGTGTTTAAAAATCTATGCACACAACTACGAAGAGAAAAAGATAGTGCCATTGTGAGAATCAGAAGTGATCATGGAACTGAGTTTGAGAATGCCAAATTTAATGAATATTATTCTGGTGAGGGAATCAAACATGAATTCTCATCTCCTATAACACCTCAACAAAACGGAGTTGTGGAAAGAAGGCTCTTCAAGAATTTGACACAGTTATGCTTCATGCAAAATGTAACACCCTAAACCCCACATATTATTTTCTAATAAAAATTCAATAATTAATTAAACATGCAAGGGTGTCACACATCTTATTCAATTCAAAAATACTTTATTTAAATTAAAAACGTAGCACCAGAATAAAATTTTCAAAACATCAAAGTAACTTTCACATCATTTGTATCAACATCAAAACTGAATTCAAAAGATTTCTAAAACCTAATCTAAAATAAAATAAATCCCCAATCCCTAGTGTCACAGATCAGAGCATCGACTCGGTAAAGACTCCCAAAAGCGTTAGGTAAACGAGTAGGCTTCAAAGCCATCCTCAAAGACTCACTGCTACTAAAATTCTTCTTCCTGCAAATTGATGAGACTAGGTCATATAACACTTTTGTTATAGTTTTTATGTAATTTTAGTTGAGTTCAGGTGATTGTGCATGAGTTAGAAGCTGCAAAAAGACTGATTTTTAATGCTGAAACAAAGGAGAAATCGTGCTCTGATTTACAACATCGGGCTACGATTTTGCTGCATTTTTGAGACATTTTGTCTCGTAAAAAATCGTGCTCCGATGGGACAAAATCAAGCTCCGATTTACAGCATCGGAGTACGATTTTAGCATTTCTAGGAATTTTCCTATAAAAGGGAAGTTGTTTTCTGAAGGAAAGGGTTGGAATTTTGGAGAAAGAAACTGACTTTTGGAGCTGGAGATTTGTAGAGAAGGTGGGAGACCATCAAAACTCATATCTGGTTACCAATTTCATGTAATGAATCCTTCTTTCATATTAGTTATTTGTGCTTTAGCCATTAGTAGCTAGATCCTTTGTGATTAGGTCAAGAGATGATTATGTTCTAGCTCCTGTTTATGTAACTTGTAACTCTTAATCTTTATGAATGTCATTCTAGTTTATTCAGTATTAAATCGTTCTTAATGCTTTTATGATTCTGACCCAATATAATTGATTCAAGAGTTTATATGACTATTGACACTAGCGCGTAACTCGGAAATATCTATACTGTTCAATCTAACGGACAATCTAGGGATGGAACGTTGTTAGGTTGTGATAATTGAATTAACGGACTTAAAACCTTTGATGATTATAGGTTCACCTAAGGGATTAGGGAATTATAATTAGAAAAGAGGGCTTAGGATCAAGGGAGTGACCTAAGCTATTTTGTTAATTTGTCGTTAACTTTATAGCATTCGTAGACTTAAGAAACAGGTTGCTAATGAGCGATGAACAGATGAATCGAATGACCTAGTCACCTCTCCATATTATTTCTTAAA
>Ga0315914_1006302_pt1 | contig 16877 bp, 10 predicted proteins | sample MpolenodulesMG_FD_203920 | JGI IMG/M metagenome (GOLD analysis project Ga0315914, IMG submission 203920) | Medicago polymorpha root nodule microbial communities from Los Angeles, California, United States - elongated nodules | ecosystem: Host-associated > Plants > Roots > Nodule | place: USA...
ATCATGTTCCTTGGTTTTCAACCCCTAACATTATTCTAATAAGTAGAACAGTTGCTCATAAATTCAAGAAGGGTAATATCAATTTGTAGTGTGTTACATACTTCAGAAGGAGCTCCTGACAATTTGACAGCTGCTGTTGTAGCTTCGGGATATTTTTTGTCATCAACAAGTTTTCGAACTTCAGCCAGCACTTCAGGAGCATTTTTGTCGGTGTAGTTGCCAGGTACCCCAGTCCATAGCGTGTCCTCTATGAAAAACAATTGAATCCTTGTGTTAGTATGTTTTAAATGAGAAAGACTCATAGACATATCTAATTGTTTGGCTACGGGCAATGCAGCATGAGCTTGCCTCTGATATGAATATAAATATAAATTTGCAAGTAGAATTGCCTATAGTACTATGATCCTAAACAAACTACAAAATGATTGATGTTAAATTTAGTACAAAACACAGCCTTCCCTTCAAATCGAAGTATCTGCACATGACGTGTCCCTCAGTTCTTGTCCGAAATAACCATTAACAGAGTCCAAAAGAAAATCAAGCAATACCACAGTCTACAACTTCTGCTTCCCTTGATAATTAAAATTTCTAGCAACAAAATGCAGTTCATATAGACAGCAGCATTTGATTGTATCATCAACCAAAGATTACAAGAAGGAATCTTCTAATCGATCGTTAAACCAATTTAAGTCAGAAAGATCATGAACTACACATTGATTGATGGTAAATTAAGGTCGCATTCATGAAGTATGACAATGATTTCACGTTTGGATAAAAACAAACAGAAAATCTTAAAGATTGGAAGTGAAAACAATAAAAGGTTGATTGATTTACCATTGAGCTGTAGAAGTTCAGTTTGAACACCACCCCAAACCATGGCACCAAGACGACCATTTCCAATGGGAATAGCATCAGTCCAATACTTTGCAGGTGCAGAAAAAGTAAGCTTTAAGGGTCTTGAAGGTTCATTATCAGCATTTGGTGAGCTTGGGTTCCATAAGTCTTTCTGTGAGGGGCCGCGTACCAGAACCCAATCTCCATCTTCCATTGTAGAGAAAAGAGAGCGAGATGAATTTGGAAGACGATAGAGAATAATGAATGAGTCGGTGAAAGTGAAGTGAACAAAGTAACGTGATAGTTATGTACTAGTAGGTGGTTTTAGCTTGAATGGTAGACACAAAAACATTTTTGGTGTAAACATTTATGTTGCGATGGCCCCACACTGTCCTCATTTACCTCACGGACAGACTTTGCAAGTAACACGAGTTATAAAAAAAAAAAACAGTAGTAGAAAGAGTGAGGAAGGAGACCTATCCGAACTTTCTGATTCACCACTTGTGTGGATCAGGTGTGAAGCCTTTTACCGTGGGATAGACAGCTCTAAAAGCTGCGTCAAGCAAAATGACTAAACATGAGAAAACGTGTTAATCAACATGCTTTTATACCATTTGCTTTTGACATTTACGGTTTCCTAGCACCAGAGGTCGTTGACATTCTACATAGAGTCCAAAATGTCATGCATAACAATGTCATGTCTCATAAGTCCATAAATGTTGTGTTTACGAGAATTGATTTTGTCATCCAAAAAAGTCTAGCGGTGCAGTTTTTGTCTGCTTGCCTTCTATTCAAGTGTAAATAATTGTTTACATAAAATTCACTTTGACGTAGTAGAATATAAGTAAAATGTAAATAATAACATAAAAAATAAAAATATTTGTTTAAGTAGTTTTTTATATTAGAAATGATCAGACAAAATCACTTTTGTAGATAAAACATGTTTTTTTTTTCTTCTTACAAATAGATAAAACATGTTTTCTTGGTGGAACAAAACACAAAAACCTAAATTTTGAATCTAACCGTTGAACAAAGTGGTTAACAAGTTTCATCAAATATAAAAAAATAAAAAATCATCAATGACGAATCATTTAAGAGAATTTGAATTTAATTTTTGGTTGAAATAATTTTTTGTCAGACTTTATTCACCTTTTATCAAAGCTTCAAATCGTTAGAACTTTTTTCCTTAAGAACATGAGAGTTAACACCAACAAAATAATATAACTCTCCTTTTGTAAAAAAATTATTCTATATAGAAAATAATTAATTTGGACTTTCTATGCCTTTTCAAAATATAATAATTTGACCTTTTCTTGTAAACTTTTTTATGAAAGAGGATCATTTATTAACAATAAATAAAAATGATATTATTAAATTATATTAATTTGGATTTAAATATTATTTTAAAAGATTTTAGTTTTTCTTTCAAAAAAAAAAAGTTGAGGAAAATTTAGTTAAACAAGGAGGATGACCAAGTATATTTATACATTCAAATCCAACAAAAACAAAGTGGGATTCCAATATCCATTTGTGAGTCATGAGTACAATTTCAAATGCAGCTCTTTTGGTTAAGTAGTCCCTTGGTTTTTTTTTTGACAGGAAGTAGTCCCTTGGTTAAAATTTACTTTTTTCGAAAGGATAAGTGAGGCTGCATATAACAATATATTTTCCTTCCCAACTCAAGGACAAGGTATTAAAGCACATTTATACATCTGAACATACCAAAACTTGTTAAACTTTTCCTTAAAAAAAAAAAAAAATTGTTAAACTCTAATGAATACCCATGCTCACCAACGTGGAATTTATTTCAGAAGTATTCATCTGTTAACTCAGTTAAAACTTGGACTAAAATAATTCATCTCGTTCAGAATACCTCTGAAAGCATGAAGCAGGCTATACTTCTTGTCTTGCACTCACATAGTACCTGCAAAATCTCTAATTTTATCATATGAATCACGTGGAACACTGTCATTTTCATTAAGGCCTCATTTTCAAGATTCATTGAATATGTACTATATTATTTTAATAAACTGACATGCATAGAGAAAGTGTTTCAGTTACTATGCTTTTTATTTACATGTAGCAAAAGATAAAATGAAGGATTTGTCTTAGCAGTAATATTTTATAATAATATTTTGACACAAAATTCATAACAACCAGTTTTGTGGACCGACCAATATTCATTGCCAGAGGAACTTCAAAGAGACTCTCTTTCACATGCTGCCATTTTTCTTTACTTTGCACACATGCTATTTGATAAAATGTCTGCTGTATATATCACTAAATTCTCACCAAAATTTTGGGTATAGAAGAAGTATGAAACAATTGGTATGAGCCAAGGAATCAGGTTTCTTTACTATACAATTTGTTAAGACTTTTACTCCTATATGATCAATGCATAATGATATCTTTTCCAGATCTTTCAGGTATGTGTCTTCGAAGTTAGAAGTGTTGGTGGCAATGAAGAGAAGCAATACTCAGACACCGAAACTATTGTGGAACCAACAAATGGTTTCTGTTGTATTGTAAGTAAATTATGTTTTAGTTCCAAAGAAAATAATGGAACGTTTGAATTAAGTATTTTTACATTAAGGTTATAGCTTCTTGATTTCACATTAATGTTGGATTCTTCTTAAAATCATTTTTCATGCCGATTTTTATTGTGTTGAGTTGAAAAGCTTAGTTTTTCCATAAATAAGGATCAATGCTTATGTGATTGCGGAAAAGTATTATACTATATATCTTAATATCTATAAGAGTCTCCCAATGCATGTATAATTGATTTTGCATCCATAATTCATTCTTACATTAAACCTAGAATTTGAAGCTTCTGTTTCCCGAATTGATTCTTTTATTGAATATTGGAAACCTTTCAAATTAAAGGAAAAGAAAACGTAATTTGTTGGAAAACAATTAGTTGCTCTTCAATATTTGTTTTTGCGGAAAAGAAGTTATTTCATATTATTAAAAAATAGTATAAAAAACACCAAGATAAACATATTCCTAAATATGACACTTATTATAGATATGACCAGCATACTAGAGAATGACACCAAATTGGAACACATCTAACCTATGATTTTGGATACTATCCTCTAACTTAAATCCTCTAACTTAAAATCAAATTAAAAAATTACGTGATCCATTTCTGAGTAGCTCCCACGTTTCAAAGAAAATATGAAAGTTCAAGCATTTCCTTCATGAAGCAGTAGGAGTGTATGGTGTCCGTTTGTCAATGCTGGAACAAGATGCCCTGAATTGTCCCTGGAGCACATTCTATCTCATGGGAGGGTTATCAAACTTTGAGTTTTCTGTTTTTGGATTGAGAAGGATGCGTAATTTTAGAAACATAGGTGGGGTTTGCATTTGGGGCATGCTGTATTTTTGGGATATATGTCTTGAGCAGCTATTCATTCCTCCTGTTACTTTTGCTCGCATTAGAGCTTGAGAGTTCGATATCAAATAACAAAATGACACTAATATTCACACCCCAAACCACACTAAATGCATTAACAAAATGCTTTTCCGTTAAATTACATCTTCTGAGGCTAAATGACTCATGAAGAATGATCGTTCGAAAAAATCAGATATATCATGATCCAGCAAACTACGTCCAATAACAAATTGTAAAATTTAATGCATGTTCCTTAAGCTTTTATTGGAAAATTGGAAGACAATTTTTTTAGGGTTTCACTTCGCTTAAGTAGTATGTCTTAACACACTTCAACCGATTATTATATGAGTAAAGTTTCCCTGGTGATAAATTTGCAATGACCTTGTTCCCTCCATAATGTAGTCTCATTCTAGAGTTCTGGTTTTGTGCCCAAAAGCCCAACTTCATGCAGATCACCGTCTTTCCAACAGATGTTGGCCGTCACTCCGCCACGTGCTTTTAAGCCTTTCACACAACCGTTTGGCCATTTGTTGCGAGGTAACGCAGGAAGTAAGTAGAGGTCCTTCGTTGTGCTTTGAACAAGCATCTCTGCAATTGCTGCTGAAAAACTGACAGAAACAATGATGATTTTCTCAGTCAATGAATTCAAAATTATGAGTACAATGACCTAGTTTCAACACAGACTAGATTTCTAAGGGTATGTTTGAGAGGCGGGTTTTAGAGGGGAGAACTTTGGATAAGACTATATTTTGGTATATATTTGATATTTAAAAAAAAATGAAAGAATAACATGAGAATGGATCATGTTATATATCAATAACATTTAATTTATTTTTAGAAACATTTTAGAGTGTCGTCAAGATTTTTGTATTAGATAATATGGGTATTTTATTATAATTGGAAAAAGGGCAGTATAGTCTATTTTTGTAGGCATCCAAACATACTCTAAGGGAATATTATGTAGGGCTTAATAGCAGTTTTAGCCCCTAACTTTTCCAAAGTTGCGATTTTTGTCCCCTAAGAAAAAAAACTACAAAATTGCCCCTAAGTTTTGCACCTGTGGCAGTTTTGGCCCCCAAAGCCAATTTTGACTCGGTCTATGCTGACGTGGCACCCTAAGTGAGGTGCCACGTGTTATTTTTTTATTATTTTTTTTGCCTTGGGGGGCCAAAACTGCTACAGTTGCAAAACTTAGGGGCGGTTTTGTAGTATTTTTTTAGGGAGCCAAAATCGCAACTTCGTGAAAGTTAGGGGGCGAAAACTGCTATTAAGCCTGTTGTGTAGCTCAAGTTTTCGATAATGAAAATGAAACTAACAAGATAGACAAACGTTAAAGTTAAAGATGGGATATACCCAAAGTTTGCATCAATTTGGAAAGGAGGATGTGCTGTGAATAGGTTATTGTAAAGTCCTCCTCCTTCGAGTGCCACTCCACGACAAGGGTCCACCGGGATAATCAAGGATTTTATCATGCGATATGCATGCTCACTGTTACGAAGATGAGCCCATAATGCAGTTTTCCGTTGTTGACCACCCGGTACCTTCGTCTCCTGTAACACAGTTCAAGAATGGCAATTACTGTTGAGTTATATTTAGTATCAAAGCTAAAATAAACACAGCCTTATGTCATTCTGGAATACAAGTTTGAACATGAAGAGGATAATTTCTAATTCGAGAATGTAATATATTTGTTGTGAATGTCTACATTACAAGAAGTTTTAATGAATACAATCACTTAAACTAACACAACAGCTTTACCTAAAATAACTACTACGTTTGGAATAATAATAATTTAAAGCTCTCATAACAGACCTCTTTTAATCAGACTATAATCCACAGCTTTACAGAGATCTGGATTTTTCTCAAGAGTTATTGTTTGCCCCGGAAACAAGCCAAACAGATGCGAAACATGTCGATGATGTACATCTGGGTCTTGGAAATCTTCAGCCTGTCAAATAAATAAGGTGTTCAATAAAAATTTAACATGGAATTGTTAGTCTCCTGTCCAAATTATTCATTGAAAATCAGAACGAGATATTAGATTACATAAGTTAGACAAACTGACACTTGAGAAATGAAGAGAAGCAAAGAACATATGAATATAATTGCATACCCATTCCATAATGGACCCATCCCTTGCAATTTTTATAGGAGGAAGCTTAGACTGAGACTCAATTACTCTTTTGATATAGCATTGTCATGTCTTCCCAAAATCTGTTTGTGACAAATTAAGTGACCAAAATAAAATTAGGATAACTAGAAACTAATGTCTAGTATTTGTTTGAGAACTAAGATCAGTTTACCTCAGCAGCAGAAACGACTATAGAGAAAACTTCTTTTATGATTGAAATGTCCATGGTTGTCGAGTAGCTCACACTAGCTTGCTTTTGATCTGGTGCGATGAACACGTGCTCTGGTGAAGTTGATGGGTTAGTTTCCAATAATCCACCAGGGCCTTCAATCAACCAATCCAACAAAAATAATGCACATCCTTCCAACAAAGGATATGCTTTATTTTTTAGAAACTCCTAATAAAAGAGAAAAATCAACCATTACCTACACAAACCTGGTATGTGTGTGTGTATACCTACCCACCCCTTATAAGGTATAACAGTTCAGGAAAAGCTATACTTGTTAGATCCCCTTTTGTAATAGAGCTTTTTTTACAAGATTGATTTTGACTCAATGATATTAAGGCTTTGATATTTTATTAAAAAACCAGAGCTAACCTTGTCCAAGGTATAAGTGTAATGCTCCCATAGATCGGTACAAATCCAAGCTCCACCCATTGGCCATACAGCCCAAACAGGATCCATAAGAAACTTGATCTGCAACCCAGCCATTTGCTTCATAGTTCACCTGCATGCTACGTCACATGAAATTCTATATATAATATATATAAAAATTCACAACATGTTGGCCAGATGCCATGTGGCTGGCAAAATGTGACATTATTTTTCTTTTGCTAGCTGATAAGCATACCTATAAAGTGTAAACGATCCATTTCTTACATAGAATGTCAAGATTTATATGAAAGAAAAGTAAACACAGAAAATACCTTTGCAGTTTTACTACCATTGACTGACAAAGAGGAAATGTAATCAAATAGCGGCTCTTGACACTCATGTAGGTTGCATGAAAGGGATGGCCAATAGTTCATTTGAAGATTTATGTTCAAATGCTGAGCCCCACTGGATGACAAAAAAAGAGACAAATTATAAAATCTCATGAATTCTTTAAGAAATTATTTCTAGGTGCTTATTTGATACTCCTTGTCCATACAGAAACTCTAAGCTACCTTATAATCTAGAAACTATAAAACCCAATTTCTTTACTTTCCATTTACATATTTATTTATTGCTAAAGGAGGGATGAAAAGTGAATGGAAAGCATACTCCCATTCAGGCGAAACATCTTTGTTCCATATACCCTGTAGGTTTGCCACCTGAGTTCCAGGACGCGAACAAGCAATTAATAAATATCGACCAAATTGAAACAAAAGCTCCACAAAGGAAGGATCTTCATCATTTTGAAATGATTTGATTCTTGATGAAGTTGGAATGGCATCATCACCTCCAATTTGAGAGATGTTAGTTTGACAGGAAACCAATTTTGTTTCATCCAAAATAGGTTTTCCTAAAACAATTTTGGAACTTTTAGAGAGTTGCAATGAAACCCGATGAAATAGATGTTGATAGTCATCCAAGTGACGGGCGTAAATATCATCATATGAAAAACTTTTCACAGAGTTCATTTTACTCACTGACTCGGAAATAGGATGCTTCTTAGAGTCTTCAGGATTAGTAAATGGGCCATCAAAAGATGAAGAAGCTGTCAGAAGCAAAATAGCCCAATCTGAACCTTTGACTCTAAGCTTCTTATCATCCAAAACATGTATAACCCCTTTCTCAGTACTAATCTGCATATCAAGAACTGCAGAAAACTGAATTCCTTTTGGTATGTCACTTGAATTATCTGTTGGCGGGAGCCTTTTGCCACGACAACTTCCTTCCATTATTATCTGATTTTGGTCGCTTACCCGCGAATTGTGATGTAATTGGCTATCCATAGATACTGTAAACGATAACGACCCCAACTTGCTTGTGGCAATCTTTGTCACTAGCACTTGGTCCGGATTAGAAGCGAAATGCTCTCTGGTAAATTCTACATCACCCACATTGTATTTTACTTTTGCTTTTGCAAGATCCAAATCAAGCTCCCTGTGATAAGACTCTTTTGAATATTTAAGATGAGAATCATCAAATTCTAAATTAATGTCACCGATAAGTTAGTATACCTTCATTTAAATAAACATAAAAAAACAGTTAGTGATGTGTTCCCACATTGTAAGAATACTAGTTGAGTGAAATAGTGTGATTGATATTGTATAAAAATAGCAACTACTAGGATTCTTCTGTTTATATATCATGTTCCTTGGTTATCAATACTTATCAGTCTAATAAATTACAGTTCCTCATAAATTGCAGGAAGGGTTATATCAATTTGTAGTGTGTTACATACATCAGGAGGACCTCCTGTCAATTTGACAGCTGCTGTTGTAGCTTCAGAATATTTTCTGTCATCAACAAGTTTTCGCACTTCAGCCAGTGCTTCATGAGCATTTGTGTCGGTGTAGTTGCCAGGTATTCCAGTCCAAAGTGTGTCCTCTATTAAAAAAAAAGTGAATCGTCACGTTAGTAAGAAGCATACTAAAGTGTGTTCTCTGGCAACAAAATGCAGTTCATATAGACAGCAACATTGTATTGTATCAACCAAAGACTACAAGAAGAAAGCTTCTACTGTCGCAAACTAAAACATAAAGCAAGAAGTGGTTGATTGATTTACCATTGAGCTGTAGTTTTTCTGATGGTACACAACCCCAAATCATGTCCCCAAGACGGCCATTTCCAATGGTATGGCATCGACCCAGTACTCTGCAGGCTCAGAAAAAGTAACCTTCAATGGCCTTGGAGTTTCATCATCAGCATTTGGTAAATTTGGCTTCCACAGGTCCTTCTGTGGAGGGCCATGCACCATAACCCATTCTTCATCTTCCATTGTAGAAAAAAAAATGATAGTGAGATGAATTGGAAAGGAAGAGAATGGTGTAACAGAAAAAATAATGAAAGTGATGGTTGTCACTCTTAGATTTTTCAAGCTCAAGTAGGTGATTTTAGTTTGAAATGGACCACATTGTCCACATTACTTTCCGGTCCAGATAATACTGAAGTGTCTATTGAGTTGATGTCATCATGCCATAAAAGAGGTTTGCTAAAATAACAACGAAAAACGGACAATTCTCCGTTTTTGGTATCAAAGGAAACGTATCTCTTAAGAAACAATTTCCTTAGAAGTTACATGAAGACAAATATATATTTATTTCTAACATGATTTTTGTGTGGAATTTAATCAATTTATGATGTTTAATATTTTTTCTTTCTATTTCATATCAATGACAAGATAAGATGAGATAATGACAATTCTAGTGATAATGATAAATCTAGTGACAAAATTTGTAATTATAGTAATAATGATAAGATGTTTTGTCCTAATCTCATTTGATTACTGATGTGGACTGTGATTAACAATGTGGCACAAGCTGACTAAGAAAGGACCTTGGCAAATTACATAAAAATCCTTAAGTTTTTAGTAGGCTAAATTACACTTTTTATCTCTTACTTCTGTGGTTATATTTTCATCCAATAGTTATGTCTTGTTTTGATCCCCTAACTTTGCTTTAGTTGGCTAAATTAATCCATTCCTCAAACCTTTGTTAATTTTGTTTAGGTCAAATATTTCTTGCGTTTTTTTAAGTTATATGTTTATAGAGAAATGCTAGCAACACACATTCTAACACACATTTTTCAATACATTCTCTTTAATTGATTAATATTCACATGAGACCCACATGATTTGGTGGGACCCATATGAATTTGGTGGGTCCCATGTGAGTTTTAACCAATCAAAGATAGTGTGTTGAAAAATGTGTATTAGAACGTGTGTTGTTAGCATTCCTCATGTTTATAATAAGTTAGTTCTTTAATTTTTTTTTGTTATAAATTGGTCTTTTATGTTTGTTTTTTGTTACCAACATGTCATTGAAGTAATAGAATATTTATAATGTTAACCATTCGTTCAGTCAACTTCATTAAAAAGTGTTTATGAACCATTTAACATTAAGGTGGTAGGTCCAAAAGTGTTTATAACATCTAATATGATTACTTACGCACATTTTCTTCTTCTTGTTTTTTAATTCAATCTTAATTTCAGATAAATATTTTATCAACAACTTTATAAATCAAATAATCGATAATGATACAATTATGAACTCTAGTTTTGAGAGCGGTGAATTTAGATCTACTGAGTTAACATTAAACATCAACATAAACACTTTTTAATTGATTTCGATTAAAGCATAATAATGATGCAGATATTTTATGATTTAAAAGACCAATTTATTACCAAAAAAAACTTTAAGACTAACTTATTATAAACATCAAACTCAAATGATATTTTGTTTATGTGAAGTTAGTTGTGGCTGACCAGGAGGATTTATGCAATTCTCACTTTCTCATTTCTACTCAAAATTAGGGGATTCTACTGTCATCTTATTCCTCTTAATTCTTATTTCTTTTAATTTCGTCTCCAAAACCAAAAATTGTTATATACGGAGATTTGCAAATACTTGAATCCCTTCTCGTATAGCTGAAGCAGTTCTGTCTCTAGCTTAAAATGTTTCTTGTATTTATCCCATTTATAGATTAAACAAAAGGATTTACATAAATCAGAGAGAGAGGGAAAAAAAGAGTGACAAAATGTGAAATTGATAAGGTGAGCACCCTCCAATGAAACCAAGAAGAACGTCATCAGATTGCTTAGCAATAGAAATGGTATCAACATACATGTAGAGGGACTCTAGTGGCATCATGTGCAGCTCCACCCAATAGCTTCTTTGGGAATTGCAGTAGCCACAAGTCCACAACTAATTCCACCTAAGAAAAGTTAATTCGACTGAAATGGTTAACTTGACCAACAAGTTTAATTAAGTTTGAGAACCAAAACGGAACAAAATTTATTTATGGGATCAAAGTGAAACCATAAAATAAATTAAGAAATCTAATGCATAATTTGACCTTTTTAATATAGTAAAATCAAATACATACAACTTCTTTTATTTTTGTTTGGGCTTCGGCTCCCATTATTTATATCCCAAAAACAAATGAAATACATATACAACTTCAAAATTTGGTGGTGATATTCTCAATGGTCTTGTTAAGAGGTATTTATCAAAAGTCCTTTACAAACATATTTGCTATATATACAGAGAAATAATAAACTCTTGCGTGGATGTTCTTTTTAATATTGACTGCTGTCAAGCTACTCGTTTGTTGATTTATGACCATCCATGAGTTCAAGTGAGGTGTGCTCTCTGATATTATGGGAGTTGCTACTCCCTAAACTCGTTTCCATTTTATGCAGTTTTCTTTTTTGAGCTTCAAACTCCTTCTATATAAAAAAAATATATATGTTGCATTTATCCTTTCCTTATAAGGATGTTTTTCTCCAATCATAAATTCACAAAACAATTCAAATTCAAGTGTTTGAAGTTTTTTTATAGGGAAAATGCATACGTAGAGTTTCAAGTATTTAAATAATTTGTGGTAAATTTCACTTAGCACCGGGTCAAATATACATACATTAGTTCAAATTCTCATTTCCTCTATTTTAGTTTGGCCAACATGTTACGTATTCGATTTGTTCCTTGGGGACTAGGCCCCTCAAAATCACAATCTTCTTTTTAAAAAATAGACGATCCATATTTAAAACATATTTTCTTCTTTTTATTAAATAAAAAGTACATATTCAAAATTTAAACCATCAATCTTAATTAGACAGTTAGGAATGAGCCGATTGTGGGATTGCATGAACTCTAATAAAGTATATATTATACATCCAGTAAAGAAAAAGTACTTATAATATGTTATATACATGATAAATAAAGGATTTATTTCACTAATCCATCACCAATGGCTAGCATACTACTAGTTAAAACCTAAACCATAGTATCATCATACACACTATAACAGTAACCTTGTCTTCCTTCAATATAATCCACAAACTTTCCACTCATTTTGTGGTTGATTTAATTTGGAAGGAGGTGTTTCATATAGTTATTCACATTCATGGTAACTTTCCAAGAATTAGAGGCAAATCAACTTCATCACACCACTCAATACATCTAGTTTCAAAATGACTCACTTTTGCTTGGTCAGGCAAATAACTGACCCAAAATTCTCCCCCTATCCTCCACTTCAACACACTCCCTTCCATCTCTTTACTTAACCTCCACCCTACTTCTTCTCCATATTCATCCCCTGCTATTACAACCGACCCGCTCTTACTAAACGGTCTATTTGCCCCGACATATCGCCCCCTCAACCCATGAATCGGGTCATCACCCGTGGGCTTCCACGAGCCCACTTCTTGTCCCGTCATATTATCATGCAAAACAACATCAAATATAGCTGCATTCCCCTCCGCGTCTTGATCCATTCTCCAACTCTTTGTCCTCATTCTCCTCGAAGACTTTGCTGAAGCTTTCACCTTTGAAATATCTAATTTCTCGAAATTACCATTGACAACTTTCTCAATTTCTACTTCTCTTTCATTATTCTCCGTGGACCGACCCAAACTCAAGCCTGCCACATAACTAGCTCCAATTTCCGGGCCCACCCAAACCCGAGCCCGGGAAGGAAAGTGTTTCTCCTCAACAAAATCCACATCATCGCCGTGTTTAAAACCTAATCTCGCCACATGGAGACGTATATTATCAACACGTGTATTAACCTGAATGAATCCATCATAAAATCCAACTGTATATTCCAACTGCACGTGTGCTTCCAATTGGTGGTGAGCTAGACCGTACCTGATTATTGACTCCTTAGCATCAATACCTTGAAATTTACCGTTTTGCCCATAGTTTCGCGCCAGTTTCATAGTCATAACCGGCGCGTACCCTTTCAGAATCCAAAAACCATGAGACTCCGTCGCGTAAGAGAATTTCGGATTCGAAGGCACGAGTGTTTGTAATCCTACACCCAATTCTCTTATAATGCACCATTTGGCTATTATGTACCCAAGGGTGCGCATGAAACAGAGTTCAGTGTCTACACCTACGGTAATAAAGAAGGTTCTTAGTACCGAAGCTAGTTTCTTCGACAACGCAGTTTCCAGAACCGGAGCGAGTAACGAGTGGAAATAGAGGGAACCTGCTTCGCTAGGCGCGTCGCAAGCACATAGCCAAAAGAGACGAATGGTGAAAACAAGGTTGAAAAAAATGGAGAGGGATTCTGGTGTGTGCGAGTCTATGATCCATGCTATGGGCTCTGGTTTGAGTTTTTGAAGCTGGGATCTAGGGCAAGTGCTATCGTGCGCTGTGGGTGAGTTGGATATGATTTCTTGGAGGAGTTGGAGTAGGAGTGGGAGGAAATTAGGGTTTTCTGAAGAGAGTGTGCATTTCTCGGAGATCCAAAGAGGTTTTTGAGTGTTGAATGGATGGAAGCCTTGTAAGAATACCATGAAGGTTACTAGTGCTTCTGAGTCTGACCCAGAAGTTCGCTCTGCTTTGAGATAAATAGAACGAGTTGAATCGTTCTGTCCATCTCTAGCAAGTTCGAACTTTGGTGGTGAGTCAGACTCATTCCACTCCACTGAGCTTGGGCTGGGGAGTTCAGATATCCATGACCAAATATCCATATTGTATGGTGCGTTATAACGTTTTTGGGGTGTGGAGGATTGGATTAATGGGTTTAGTTTATAAGGAGGGAATGAATGATAATGTGATTGCCAACATGGAAGGAATTTGAAGCCATGAAGAGAAGAGGAACGGGTGGTTGTAATAAGGTTTTTCTGTCTTATTTGAGGCCTAGTTTGGATTTATAGATAGTGTTGTAGTGAGTTTTTGTACTTGTTAGATGTATAATTGAAAGGAAATTGTTGTCGTATTCATGTACGCAGATTGGCATTGTTTCGGTTAGTTTATGGGGTCTGACGCATTACACGTATGTAGTGATTAATAGTAACTGAAATGAATCACAAAAAATATTTTTATTTTGAGTAAGAATCACAAAAAAGATAGATACATATCAAACAAAACAAATCTGTCTCTAGAAAAGGATTATGATTCTTTTGAGAAAATATTTACCTTTGATCGTTACATGGTCTATAGTACTTTCTTGAGAAAATATTTGCCTTTGATTGTTACATAGTCTATAGTACTTGGTTGTAATTCAACTTACTTTTTAATTGATTTTATTTTTTTAGGGGTTTTAATGATTGTATTGACAGTCCATATTTTTTAAAAATAATATTTCTAGTGTATTATTTCTTGCTGCATCTTTTAAAAGAAAACTTCAAATGAAAAATTGGTTTGAATTGCTTCTTATAAAAAGTGGTTTTAAGTATTTTATTCTTTTGGCACAACTATTTTTGGATGATAAAATTTTAAAAAATACTTAAAATGAGAAGCTATTTTAAAAAGTTTCTCAAAGACATTTAAAAATAAATAAAAAATAAGATTTTTAGAATGATAATTGATAAACCTCTAAGATGAATATATAAGTTGATGATTTTTTGAGTAAGTTTTTATATAAAAAAAAAAAAAACCCATTTTCAGAAGTAAAAAAGAAAAAATCACTTATTTCAAATCTATAACAAACGAGCTTTGATGGTCGATATTTATTTCTTCAATTAGTATTTTCCAGCAACATAAATATAATAAGATACTTACAAGCTGAAATGATTTTATATCAGCAACATAAATATAATAAGATACTTACTAGCGATGGCAAAGCGGGCCGGCCCGCCCCATTTAAGCCCGTCCCGTCTAAGCCCGTTAAAATTGAGACGAGACGAGCCGAACCAAATTTAGTGACCGAGTCCAAAATCTCACCCCGTCCCATTTAGTGGCGGACTTGCGAGTTGGCGGGCCGGCCCGCCAAACATAAAAAAATTAAATTTTTTTTTACAACTCAATTGTTACAAAAAAAAAAATACTATGTTGCTTTTATCATAAAAATATATAAAAGAATAGGTAGCAAATAAATTTGTGAAAAAACAAGATAATTAATAGCAAAATAAAGCAAATGCACAACATAAAACAAATCATAAAATAAATCCAACAACCAAATAAAATTCAAAAGGATAAAATAAGTCTCAAAATAAATAAACTCAACAACCAAGATAAATCCAAAAGCACAAAATAAGTCCAAAAATAAATCCAACAACAAAAATAAATCCAAAAGCATAAAATAAGTCTCAAAATAAACTATACAACCAAGATAAATCCAAAATCATAAAATAAAGTCTCAAAATAATCGCAGCAACAATATAATTATTCTACTAAGTCAATCATCATCTAAGTTATGAATATATGGTGCTTCTCCTCCTCCTCCTCATGTTGTCGCCATAATATAATTGTTTCCAACGAGTTAAGCGGGTCAGCCCACCCCGCCCCGTGCCCGCCCGTTTTTCAACGAGACGAGACGAGCCGAGTCAACTATAAAAAGCGAGTTTAAAACTTCGACTCAGCCCGTCAAAAATAGCGAGCCAAACGGGCCGGCCCGGCGAGTCAAGCCCGTTTTGCCACCCCTAATACTTAGAAGCTGAAATAATTTTATAAGGTATTAATGATTTATAGATATATCTCTAATAGTTTTTTGATGTGTGGATTGGTTTTTTTCATAAAAAAACAGAGTAAAATAAAAAGATCCAGATTCCAGTTGCAGCGTTAATCAGATAAGAGGTAATTATATGTGTACTTGCTAGCTTGATATTGTGATTGAGTTATGGATATATCACCCACTGGTTTGTGGTTTAGAATCTTTAGATCGATTGAACAATGTGGCACTGTTGAGTGTGGACAGAGAAATATATTTAGTCATTTTCTCAAACATTTATAATCTTCTTGATGATCAAAAAAAGACCTATTTAAAGCCTGCATGGTTCACCACAAAAAAATAGAGTGATAACTTGCTATTGTACTAACGATAAGCGGAAGGGAACAAAATTTATTTTTGTGATAAAGGAAGAAGAAAGACCCACACAATAAACTTCAAAGCAATGAAAGTGTGGTACAAGGACTTCTTATAATTATGGCTGATCCTCCTTCAAAAAAAATATATATATGGCTGATCAAATATATATTTAGCCTTGATTTAAGCGAACATATTCATTAATTAGAGATGTTTTTTTTTATCTTAATTGTTTAATAAAAATTGAGAAACAGATAAACTATTATCAATTAAAATGACACTTATGATTATTTGAATCATAAATTTGTAGGGGTAACATATGAAAATTTTGAAAAATATGGAGACCAATTTGTATAATTTGAAAGAAAAAATATATGAAGAGAGAAATTTGAAATTTCTAGGTCTTATGTGTCATTTGAAATTCTCTAAAATTTACTTGACCAAAATACTTCTTAAGTTGACATCATTTTGATAATTCTCCAAATTAATCATCCAAACTCTGAATTTACCTAAAAGGATTTGAATTCACTCAAAAATTACATTACTTCAAAATATTCTTTTATTCAAACACACTCCAAAGCTTTGGACTAATTTTTTATCTGCAGATAATTTGCTAA
>Ga0315914_1006303_pt1 | contig 16873 bp, 14 predicted proteins | sample MpolenodulesMG_FD_203920 | JGI IMG/M metagenome (GOLD analysis project Ga0315914, IMG submission 203920) | Medicago polymorpha root nodule microbial communities from Los Angeles, California, United States - elongated nodules | ecosystem: Host-associated > Plants > Roots > Nodule | place: USA...
GGATTAGGTCCACTTTTTACAGGTCAGTGGAATCTTTATGCTCAAAACCCCGATTCTAGTAGTCATTTATTTAGTACTTCGCAAGGCGCGGGAACTGCCATTCTAACACTTCTCGGGGGATTCCTGAAGTAAAAATGGAATATAATAAATCACCAATAATGATTCATCTTGTACAAGGTGCGCAAAGAGAATCACTTCATAAAAAAATACAAAGTCAAGTATCTGTTGCCAAAAAATACACAACAAAAAATACAAAACGAAAGCTACTCCATAACACCCATACAAAGTAAAAGGTGTCGCCACCAGTCATTATAACCGAAAGCAGAAGTGAACATATTAGCCTTTAACCATGAAAAAGACAAAAACTTTACATTGTCTAATAATTGGACCAAATCTTGAGCTTTGCTTTTAAAAATCATGTTGTTTCTTTCCTTCCAAACAATCTAAACACAAGTCTTGGCAAATCACTTTGAGGAAAGAATATATAAATCGCGGTAACCCTGCCATGTGACCAAATTGATGAAGATGATCGCGAACGGAGTCTGGAGAGATGAATGAAATACTGAGCCACTGAAATATACGATGTCATACACTACCAAAAATGTCGCAGCGAAAAAGAAGATGAATCGTCGTCTCCTGGCAACCGCACCTACCTATGCAATATTAGATGTCGTCATGATGAAGAACTCTCATACGAAGAAGATTGTCTTTGGTTGGAAGTCTGTTGCGGAGGAGCCGCCAAACAAATACCGAAACCTTTAACAACCTTGCTTCAACCACGATGCAACAAAGATTGTTTTAGTTATGTTATTTATAACAAAAGTGTTTAAAACCGAACCAATCCAATAAAATAAACGTAAATCGAAATCACAAAAAACTGCATTTGGTTCGGATGTATTCGAATAATTTTTTTATTCAATTGTATGGTTTAGTTTGGTTTGCGTTTTTTATTTTACCAACCGAATCAACATTACAAAAAAAACAAGATTTGCTATCGAAAACTTGCTATAAACTGTATTGGTAGTTAATATTAAATTACTTAGCTACCGTTTGACCCTAACTAATATATATTGAGATGCCCAACTATTTAATTTTATTACTTTTTGACCAAATTTCATTTTACTTTTTTTAAATCACATTGAAAATATATTATTTTATTTTTCACAAACACTGGGACAAAATCTCTTTTCAATTTTATTATTTTAATTCCTTTTTTTTTTTACCTTAATTAGTTTTTTATTATGTATTTCAATTAATAAATAACATGAAAATACGAGTAATGAAATGAAAATTGAACTAGACAACCCACACTGCCACAACACCGACACATCATTAATAGTGATAAATCATCAAAATTGAATGTGGATTAAAAAAAACTCAAAAGATCTAAAATATGGAGACTAAAATAGTGGTTTTAGAAACAGAGGGATCAAAATTCCGATACGGTTAAAATATGAGGATCAAAAGTGCATTTATGTCTTTGTTCTTTTAATATTTTTGTTTATAATTTTATGGATTGAGTATTTCTTATTTTGTTTTTAAATTTATATCTTTTTATAACCTTATTCATTGTTACGTTCATTGTTGTCTCACCTCTTATAAAAAAATGGTTCTTTTGTTAAGTTTATTTCTTTTTTTAAACTATAAATTAAAAATTAAACGAAAATAAATATAAATTAATTTAACAATTATATATATAAGATATATTATATTAATAAATTTAAATTATTAATTCTAAATACTTACATATTAATTAATATTAATTTTTTAAAAGAATTGATATAAAATTTTATTATACACTAGGAATGTATTTTTTTATGCAATTTTACATTTGTCGTCTAGTTAAACTATTAATTTTATCAAACACTTCAATTGACTTATCAGCTATCAGTCGTAAGTCATCAACTATCAATCACCATCTATCTGTTATTTTTACCAAACAGAGTCTTAATTGCTTAATCAATGGCCTTGAGGCACTCGTTAGTCATACCCTTAAATTTATTATATCTTACAAAAATTAATAATAAATAATTATAATTATAATAATAATAATAATAATAATAATAATAATAATAATAATAATAATAATAATAATAATAATAATAATAATACCAACAATTATTATTAAGGTTAAATATGTTTTTGGTCCCTATTAATATACCAACTTTTAGTTTTAGTCCCTCTAAAATTTTCCTTCAACTTTTCATCCTTATAAAATTTTCAATCATTACTTTTGGTCCTTATTTTTAGGGCAATTTTTGTATTTTTTTTATGTTGATACGTTGACGAAAGACGCTTTCTCTCTAGTCAAATATCTCTGCCCTCTCTCTTCACAAACACAACACCGGCTCACTCATCCATTCCCTTGCTTGAATCCAACCTCAATCTTACACGATATAGCTTCTTCAATAAGGTGATGCATCGATCGACGACAGCAATCCGCATCACCTCGCCTGTGTAGCTCCCGGCGGCCTCTGCACCTGTGGTTTTCTGACGGTGGTGGTTTTATGATCTTTGGGGTTCTCTCATGTTCTCCTTCCGGTGACTGTCATCTCCTTTGTTTAATCCTCTTATGTTAACGTCCTTTGGATCGTCGATGTTTGCAAGGAACAAGGTGGACTCTGAACCCAGATCCAAGGTGGTTGTGCTTGGGCTTGAGTTTTGTTCTGATTTGTGGTGGGATTTGGTGTGAGTTCTCATTGGGTTGCTGGATGCTGCTGTCTGCTCAGCCGTGTTGTGTTTTTTATCTTCTGTTCGTATCGTTATTGATTGTATTGTTTGATTGCATTGTTTGTTTTTATGTTTCTTTTTGGTTTCAGATCAGAGAATATGGGTGGTATTAGATGTGGCATTTTTGCGGTGGTTCAACTTTGTAAACTCGAAAGGGTCTAGTTCTTTTAACTCGAAAGGGTTGTTTTTTTGAAACCGGTTGAGTTGGTGGTCTTGTACTTGATTCTTTGATATTTCAGATCTGTTGAGATCTGCAGGTTTCAAGACTTTAGGGTTGCCTCCTCTTCGGTATTGTCTTATCCATTTTAATATTTATGATTGTTATCAGACTGTATGCTCGAAAGAGCGTTTATGCCTGCTGTTCTATTTAGGGGGTTGTTGGTACGTGGATCATAATAAATAATTTTTGTTGACATTATTATTTTATCTCCACCAAAATGCTGGATCCGCTCCTGTCAGGGAGGAAGGGCTTCAATGCAATGGGGTAGCATTGGCTACTATAAAAAAGAAAATCTTTGAATAACTAGCATAGTTTTATATGTAGCTACCCCATTAATATATTATTGAGCTACTCCAAACTATTGCATCTTGTTGGGGTGGACGCAGTTGAAACTATATACTCTAGAGAGTAGTTTCTCTCTTTTTTTTACATTGTCTTTTTCTTTCTTCTTTTTGTTGTTGTTTTCTTTTTGTCCTTTACCTTGTAAAAAAAAAAACTCCAAAGAACTCATCTTTTTACAAGTAACTATTGTTTGTTTTTTTTTTCTTTATTGCCGTTTCATTAAATAAAAATTATTATGAATTTATTTTACTTATTGATCAAATTTAATATACTCCATTAGCTTTTAAAATATATTTTATTTCTTTTTTATATTTAACTCCCTCATAAAATTATGCTAGCTTTGCTGTTGGTTCATGTGCACACGTGTTAATCTTTATGAGTATAGCTCAATTGGTATGGATAATGCATAAAATATGCACGGTCCGGGGTTCAAACCCCGCCAAAAAAAAAATGTGCACACGTGTTAAAAAATATCCTCACAAAAACCATTTTTGATCCACGAAAGCCTTGCATTGAAAAGCCGACAATGTCCATAAATTGTTTTATTGATTGCGTCCGGCAATTCGAACTTCCAACTAATCACTCTCCCACAAAGTTATTGCATAAATTCATAAGAAAACAAAAGTTTCCCACATGTTACATACTTTCATTTTTACTTACCTGTTACTATGTTTTTTAAGCTTGCAAACAAGAAAGTCCCGCATCGGAAGTGTATGTTGAGAAGGATAGCGAAAAAATATCTATAAAACTTGAAGCGTGAACCATTCTTTAAGTAGAACCGGAATTGAATTGTAGTATTATTGATTAACTACTTTAAAAATTATTTAATTGTTTTGTTTCCAAATTAAGAGGTTGTTAGAGCAATTAAGAGGTTTTTGAGTTATATTTATTCTCATTTTCACACACACAACTTCATTCATGTTTAACTAGACCGACCAACTAATAAATCAATGAGATTAATTTTTTTCTTTTATATATTTAACTTGACAATTTTATTGAGTTTGATTATACTACTCTGATGCTAGTTATAAGCAAATTTGATTTTTTTAGGTTCATTTAAACAAATATTTATAAAAAACATATTTATAAAAAGGAAAATATTAACAAATGTTCTAAGAGCATTGTTTAAGCATCTAAAAGTAGCAACTTTTGCATTTGAAATTGTACGGTTATAACTTCAACAAGTGTTTGACTTATATTTTCAAGAGATAATTTCTTTTTATGGATTCCTTAAACAATGCCCTTAGGGCACTTGTTAACAAGACCATATTTTTTTAGAGGCCTTTTTTCACTCAAAATTTTGAAGTCTAAAACCCTTACTTGGTTGCTTGGCCTTTGGGTTGACCCTGCTAAAAAAATGTATTTTTTTTTTAATGTATTTATAAAAAAATTAAAAAAATATTGTTCACCTTATAAATACGGTGAATAATGCAGGTGTCACATTTGTGTGTCCAAACTATAGCACTATGTTACTCGAAGCAGCTTCCCGCACGTGTACGTACAAACTTACTTCCAGTATAGTAATAGCAGCCACACTTATGTTGCTACTTGCTAAGGTGGGTGAGTTTTGTACGACTGAAAATTTGTTTTACTCTCTTTGAATGGAAAGTGCCAACTCAATTTGAATGTAAACTGAAATTTGAGACATGCAATTGAAAATTCCGAATTGAGATTGTGTACCTTAATAGTAGTTACTGTTGTATCTAGAAAGAAATTGTAGGTTTTTCTGTGGCCATATATTTTCGAGTGTATTATTAAATTTTATATTTATTTGTTATATAAAGGAGGGCTTGAGGAGAAATTAAACAAACCACGAGTCACACGAGAAGATATTACAAAGTACAGTAAGTAGAGAGAAAGAAAAGATGACACAAACTTTAAGAAACAAACCTTCTGCACATATTCACAAGTAAGCATTCTTCATTTGTTTTCATCAACCATCAACACTTTACATCCATACACCGACAAAATTACTAGCTTGCTTAGAAATGTATAAAAATATACTAATCAGTTATTCAGGCCATGTATATGCTGATTATTTTTCTGCCCACATAATATATACAGGGATATAATGGAAAGTCAAGAAGCAAACAACATGGCAATGACTTTCATTCCTGATGTAGAGTTGTTGCCAACGGTTGTAGTCAATGCCAAACTCTCAAGAGAAGAGAGACATGAAGAGAACATTATTGGACTTACAAACCTTGATGTCACGAAGTGCATAGGTGAAACAGATGCCAATTTAAATGCAATAATTGCTCACTATGCTGAGACTATAACCAAGTACAACATGCGAAACTTAGGTAAGCTTTTGGTGCTTCATATTTTTCTATCTTTAGAATTAGATACTATTTTATACCACAAATACCTTGTTTACAATTAATGCAACATCTTATTGATTTACATTTATAGACCGACTAAATTAATTTATTTGTTCCGCATATAACTTTGTAAAATTAATATATATATCTAATGATACTGAAGGCTACCCTACAAATCAAGATTTCAACTATGAAGCATTAGCACCGTTGCTTCAATTTCACTTGAATAATGCTGGAGATCCATTTCTTGGAAGCAGCTTCTCTCTCAATTCAATGGCATTTGAAGTTAGCGTGCTTGATTGGTTTGCTAAGTTATGGGAGATAGAGAAGGATGAGTATTGGGGATACGTCACAACTGGTGGAACAGAAGGGAATCTTCATGGAATTTTAGCAGGGTTAGTTTTTCTACCTACAATTTTTTTTACATTTAGAGATAAAAAATAAAATTGGTCACAAAGTGTAGCGTGTGTGCTACTCAACCACAAAATTAGAGATGGATAAGTGATAAGCATTGATTTATACTTTTTTTTTTATATACAGAAGAGAACAATTACCAGATGGAATTCTATATACTTCGCAAGATTCACATTATTCAATAGCGAAAATAGCAAGAATGTATCGAATGCAGTGTGTGAAGGTTGGCTCTTTGTTATCAGGTGAAATTGATTGTGTTGAACTAGAGGCTTCTCTACTTGCCCACAAGGATAAACCAGCCATCATCAATCTTAACATAGGTATTTCCTATTTACTAATTAATTTGTATTTTTTTTTTGACAAAATTATTAATTTTGGAAACTATATATTCACATGTACAAAACAAGTTAAAATGGTTACTTTTGTCGTAGGGACAACTTTGAAAGGAGGTATTGATGATCTTGATCTTGTAATCCAAACACTCAATAAATGTGGTTTTACTCGTGATCAATTCTACATTCATTGTGACGGAGCTCTATTTGGAATGATGTTGCCTTTTATCAAACAAGTAGGTTACTCTTCTTTACATAAATATTACTTTCAAAGAATTACTATAAAGTCAGATCCGATCCAACATATATTGATGGCTAATACGAGTTTTAAGATGAATATATTTTTTATTGTTTAAGCTCAAAACATCATTTCTAGATCCAGATTTTCATTACTTATTTTTTTGAACTTTTGACTTTTAACCCATTTGAGTTTGTATGATGGTGTTAACTTGAGCCGTTGAAGTTTGTTCATCTCAAAGTCTTAGGTTCGATCTCTTCGGGGCCAATTTCGGTTGGCTAATTTGGCTTAAAAATAAGGCTTATGAAAAAAAAGAAGATATATAGAGATGTGCCACTTTTTTTTTATGAGGACGAAAAAAATAAAAGTTGATAATTTTGTAGTGACGAAAAAATTTATTTAACACTAACATATATAACAATAACTATATTTGGAATATTTTTTCCGACAAGGCCTCATATTTTTAAATTTCAAGATTTCAATGATTAACTAATGAAGACATCATCTAAAATTTTGCTTTGGTGATTGAATAGGCTCCAAGGATTAGCTTCAAGAAACCCATCGATAGTGTAACAATTTCAGGCCATAAGTTTTTGGGATGCCCATCACCTTGTGGTGTTTTGATAACTCGTTTGAAATACATCAATGCACTATCTAGAGATGTTGGCATCATTGCTTCAAGGGATGCCACAATCACGGGTAGCCGTTGTGGGCATGCTCCCATCTTCCTTTGGTATGCTCTCAAAAAAAGGGGTTTAATAGGACTTGAAAATGAGGTGCATGAATGTATAATGAAAGCACATTATTTACTAAATCTACTCCGTGATGCTGGAATTGGTGCTATGTTAAACAAATTTAGCAACATAGTTGTCTTTGAGAGACCCCTGGATGATCACTTTACTCGTAGATGGAATTTGGCCAGCAACAAAAATACTGCACATGTGGTAGTGTTGAAGCACGTTACTGTTGAAATGCTTGACACATTTGTTCGTGAATTTATTGAAAAACGATCCATTTGGTCTAAAGATGAACAATTTAAGCCTCTATGCATTGCAAACGACGTTGGTTCTAGAAATTGTGCTTGTTCCATACACAACTTATCTAGAAATTAGTAGCTAAAATTTATGTGATTTCGGACCTTATTCAGGGTAGGACGTGAAAATGGTTTGTGACTATAGTCCAAGACATACATTAACTCTTCTGTGAATGATTTACGAATCCTTCTCATTGTATTCTTAGAGCTGTTGCTCTTATTTTTCACATGTTACTATGTGTTTTTTTTTCCTCCTTAGATTTGGGTTTTGAGTATTCATTGTGCTATTCTTTTGTCGTACTCAAGAAGAAACTATATATAAAGTTTAACAATTGCAACCTAGAAATGCATGAAGTGAAAGTTAGGTCAATAAAAGTTAATGTATCTGGACTTAATTTTGAACCAGATACATCAACTATATATTGTTGACTCAATTTCCTCTTATAAATGGGACCGGAGGTAGTAAGAAACATTGGAATATATATCGTTCCCGCAACATCACATTGTTCAAATATCAATAAAGGAATAATGACAATGAAATGCACAATGACTTCCTATACAAGCTTCCCTCATTACACTTACATATATATGTCAATGCACATTAATAGATGTTATTTGTGAAGTTGTTATAATTGATTTCCCCCAAAACCATTCACTACTATTGCTATTATGAAACTAGTCAAACGGATTGTAGTTTGAAAAGTCGATAAAATGATCATCGAAAGGCGGACCAACGATGGGAGATGGTGGATCAGGACTAAGAGGCGGCAACTGCGGTATGTAGAGTTGTGACTGGTGAGGAACCTGACTCTGAGATTGAGAGGGTAATTCACCAGAAGAAGAATCAATGGTAGTTCTTTGTTCTTGAATTTGCATCTTGAGGATATCCCTTTCTTCTTTTAACTTTTCTAGGAAAGCTGCAAGAACACGTTACACGAGTGTATATATCCTTGGAATCAATTCATATTTATGTACTAAATAACCAGAAAGATAAGAATCTGGAATTAATACATTGAATTTAAAGTTTTATTATGAATTACTCAATTTCACCTATTTAATTTAGAGCTTGATTTTGGAAACATGCAGATTCATGATACTATCCGTACATGAAGTAGCATAATGAATGAAACTTTTATCTATTTATTTATTAAATTGAATGTGAAGTGATTAAGGAAAGCATACCTCTCTTCTTTTCTTGATTTTCTATATCGGACAGTATATGTTCTTTGATCTTATTGTTCCCGTCTGCTAATTCCATAGCTTCATTCTACAACACATGTGAATGTGATATTAATAACACCACTTTTAATTAGACCTAGCTAGATTTGTAAAACATACATGTAGACACTATATTTAACAGTTATATCATAGAATTGTTATATAAGGTATGGAAATGGAAGTAATTAACTCAATATCATATACTTACACATCTCTCTCTTGATAAAATAAACATTTTATCCCTTTTTATATTATAATAGTTGGAACCTTACCATTTTACTAAAAAGATTAAGTAAATGTTTTACATAAAAATAGAGGGTGTGTTAAGTGTAATATATATGGATGGAGCGGTGATTGATAGAAAACACAAAGCTGTGTGTGGCAGAGTGTTTAGAGATGACTCTAGAGCGTAGTCAGGTAGTTTCAACCGAAATTTAGGGTAATGTTCAGTCCTCTTGTCTGAACTTTGGGGTGTCCGGGGTTCGAACCCCAACCCCTACATATAATATACATTATCCCTTACTAAACGAGTTAAGCTCACGAGGACAAGATGTAGTTGATGTTTACTTTAACCTCTATTGTAGTTTGTCCTAATGACTCCCTTGTATGCATTTTTTTCTCTCTCTGGATATAATGATGTCCATCATTGTTACTTTACTTCAAATACACTCACAAGTTGCACTTAATAGGGTATATTAATGTTTGTCTAATTAATTAAACAAATAAGTGCAAAATCGAAGGAAATGTAATTAAACACATGCATACCATTGCAATCACACGCTCTGCGGTTGCGTTATCTGCTTGAATCTGAAGTGACTCCACCATCTTTACCAACTCTTTTTCATAATGTTTCCTCTTCTCCTTAGATCTTTTAGCAGCATCCCTATTAGCAAGAATCCTACAATACACAATAATATAATCACTATTGGTCATCATCCCTCAACAAAACAAAATTCACTATTAGTCATCAATATTCTATCTCACATCACAAACCTAATTCTTTTTTTATGCTTCAAAATAAAAGTTTCCTACAATCCAAATACACTTCTATTTTGTTTCATTTTTTAAAAACCCTAAAAACTATCCATAATCAAGCTCATAATTTGTGTACTTCCTTGTCGATCACAATTTAAGCAAAAGGGAGCAAACAAATCATTTTTTTATGTAATCAAAATTACTGGTTTAAGATAAGTAAGGATGGGCCACTTTTTTTTTTGTAGCTCTTGAAATCACTTGAAAATAAGTTTTATTGATAAAATCGTGAATATTGTCACTAACCACATTCTTAAAAAAAAAAAAAACTACATAAAAATCATGCAAAAAATGTAAAAAAGATAATTAAAAAAACGTTTTGAAAGAAAACTGAATCATAGAAGTCCCCTTATATAATACATCAAGAATCAAGATCGACAGATGAATTATTATTTTGCCTTTCATAAGTGATGAGTCATTCCCTAATCCAATTTGAGTTTTTTTTCCTCTGAGACTAAAGTGTATCGTAAGAAAACTGTGAGAGATTAAATTAGATCATTGATGATGTTGATTACCATGACGATAATAATAATAATAATAATAATAACAACGTGTTTTTAGACCTCTTTGCTCTCTTAGGATGGACTGCTGCAATCTCCGCGAGCATTTCAGGTGGTATGGCCTTCTTCTTCAAAGACAAAGATATTGAGGGCCCACCAACGGTAAAACTTTTTCTATGATGTCTAACATTCATCACATTCCCTACACCACCTTTTCCTTCGGGGTCATCTCCTGCGCCTGCCACAGTCAAGCTCGGAAGTTGCGGTGGCTCTGCCTCTGCAGGAATGGAATCAATCGGCGGCATCTCCATTATGTTTGGCAGCAGTGGCGGACGCTGTAATGAGAATTCAACAAAATCGAGATCATTAAGCTCATGGTGAAGCAAGTGATCCAATGTTTCATCGAAATAGATGGTGTTATTGCTATCGGGGTTATGGTGGTTTTCTGCCGTATCCGGCGGAACTCCGACGACATTCATTGCAGTGCTTATAAGAACGGAACTTGGGGACTGATGGTTAGTGAAATTGTGCAATTCCAACCAAGCATCTAAGTTTAGAGTTTAATAACACGTTGAGACGTGAATAAAGACAAATTAATGTAACAAATACCAAGGATAAATATTCCTCTCTCATAATTTTTATAAAAGATATTTGATTCAACTAAAGTTTATTGACATAGTCCCAAATTAAGACTAGGTACATCAACCTTAACTACATCAACGTTAGCTTTTGTCTTATGAACATGTCGTGTTATGAAGATAAATTTTTTGTTATAGTCTTTTTAAATAAATTTTTTAACTTTTATTCCCTAAAAATTTTTCATCTTCACTTTAGTCTCTCATTTAAGTAATTTGAAATCATATTTTTAATAAAATTTTCCATAAAAATTCATAATATTATAAGATTTTCTCCAAAAAAAAAAATTAGAATTTTTTAACAAAACATGAATTTAATATGAATTTTTATATTTTTGACGGTTAACAATTCATATTTAATTTATGTTTTGTTAAAAAATTCTATTTCTTTTTTGGGATTTTTTTTTGCAATATTATACACATTTCTGTACAATTTCATTAAAAAAAATACAAAAACTAACTTAAAAATATGGACAAAAAGTAGTGATTGAAAATTTTATAGGGACTAAGTTAATGAAATTTTTAGAGGGAGTTAAATGAAAAGTTGATATATTTATAGAGACCAAAAACATATTTAACCTTTATTATTAATAATAAACATATTTCCTTCAAAAAACAAAGATAAATGGAAGAAAAAATATTGATTTAATCAATAATTCTTTGATTTGCTTGTTACCATCGGCTAAATCCATAGCTTCATATCCATAAGTCTTATCTCAACTGACAAAATGCTGAAATTGTTAGGCCAGATGCCATGACCGGGGTTTGAATCCCAGTACCTCCACTTATGTGTGTGAGTTTATAATGACTTTGTCATTTCGTCTATCTTTAAAAAAAAAAAAATCCATAGCTTCATTCCACATTTGTCGAGTGTTTGGATTACGAGATCAAGATCATCAATACCTCTTTCAAAGTTGTCCCTACAACAAAAGGAACCATTTTAACTTGTTTTGTATATGTGAATATATAGTTTCCAAATACAAATTAATTAGTAAATAGGAAATACCTATGTTAAGATTGATGATGGCTGGTTTATCCTTGTGGGCAAGTAGAGAAGCTTCTAGTTCAACACAATCAATTTCACCTGATAACAAAGAGCCAACCTTCACACTCAAGTAATTGTTCTTGCTATTTTCGCTATTGAATAATGTGAATCTTGCGAGGTATATAGAATTCCATCTGGTAATTATTCATTTCTTTATAAAAAAAAGAAGTATAAATCAATGCTTGTTACCATCAATTTAATCTAATAATCTTTCAAAGCCTTTTCAGGTTTCTGCACTTTTAATTCCATTGCAATTTATTTTTTGAAGTCATTTACATTTTTTGTTCTTTAAGTTTCTATCAATTTATTTTCATGTATTTACTTTTTGTATTTTACATTTTTAGTCCGTTTTTACATGCTTTTCTTTTTAAATGTAAAGTTATTTAATTTGCAGAAACGTTTTGGCATGTGTTTGTTGAAGCGGTGGAAACCAAAAAAATGCATGTTTGCATATATGCTACATTTTGTAGCTTCTTTATTTTCACGGCAAAATTGCTTAGTGACGCAAGAATCAAGCTTTAAACGCAAATCCCAACACTCTTACACTCAAGTCACTTACTTTTCCGTGTTAAAATTGTTTAATTGTTCATATTTTTAAATTATGGGCATCGGCAATGTTAATTCCAGAAAATATATGAACTTTGAAGCTATCATCGCTCCATTCCTTCCCAAAACATTATATTCTTTTATATTGTTGATAGATTCCTATTTCTATGATAAAAATCAACGACACCCTAAAGACAATTCTTTATAACCTAAATTCTTGTTGTTGCATTCAGATCACATGATCCAAGTACATGTCAAACAAACGGCATGAAAAACATCATGATTTTATTTGTTCAAAGCAAAAAGATCACAAAATTGATGAGCATGGGTGGATCAATTATTAGATAATTTAGTAGAAATTTCTAGAAAAACGATTTGGGTTAAGGATATCGAAATGAGTCACTTGAGCTTTGTTGGAAGCCTAATTTGAATCATCCGCTATAGGAGAATAATGACACCTTGAGAGAAACTAATTTGTTCCAAATCAAGTTTTGAAGAGGTAAAGACTTCTCGACCGTATCTTGAAAAATCAAGTGATATACTCCTTTGACATGTTAAGTTTCATTCTTGCAATAAAACATTATCCAACGAGGAACAACAAACCAAAAGTAATTCCTCCCAAACAAATAAGTGTCTTCTCAAGTTCTACCCTCACTTATCACCCGCCACCCTTATCTAAACATGCCAGCTTCTGGGTAATCATCAAACTATACTTCAAATTTTTGCGGGTTTGAAAAGCAAGAAATGATAGAATATTTAACTCAAAATTGACTTCGCTGGATTGATGCAATTAAAAGATACACCGGAGTTGGTTTTTGGGTACAAAATTGGATTCTCCATTCCGTTTTTATGAATGGTTTACATTACCACAAGATTGTATTCTTAGATAGAATGGTTGACATTTTTTTTTTGCAGTCTAACCATATCTTCAGTAGGGTAGTATTTCTTATACTTCATCACATTTTTTGGGTTTAATATCTCCTGTACTTATTGTCGTCTTATTAATATAAATCTTTCTTTTCTTTTGCACTAAAAAAAATTCCACCGTAAACACAAATTGAAACAGTAGGAAAAAAAGAATCTTAACTGTTTTTTTATCATAACTGTTTTTATTTTATTTTTATCATAACTATTTTTATTATCGTAAAAAAAAAACTATTTTTATTGCAATCAACATCCATGACTCTCCTTCTGTCCCCTATGATTATAGGCCTATAAGCCTTTGTAATGTTATTCTCAAAACTATTACCAAAACTTTGCATGAAAATCAAAGTGCCCTTCTTCTTGGGAGACTCATCACCGATAATTATTTAATTGTTTTTGAAACTCTAAATTACATCAAGAAACCCAGGAAGAAAGACAATGGATTTGTAGGTATTAAGTTGGATATTGCTAAAGCCTATGATAGCCTAGAATGGGACTTTATTGACTATACTCTTAAAACTATGGGTTTTCCCTCTAAGTTTATCCAAATTATCATGAATTGTATTAAAACTGTCTCTTTTTCTATCTTAATCGATGGCCAACCTACTGATTCTTTTCATCCTAGTAGAGGCCTGAGACAAGGGGATCCCCTATCCCCTTACCTCTGTATCATTTGTGCTGAAGTTCTTTCAAGTTTGCTTAGTAAAGCTCAGGCAGATGGCCTTATTCAGGGTATTGCTATTGCCACAAATGCCCCAAATATATCCCACCTACTATATGTTGATGACAATATCTTATTTTGTAGAGCCAAACTTTCAGAAGCTAGAGCCATTATGAATATTCTACAGCTATACCAGGAAGTTTCAGGTCAAATGATCAATCTGGACAAATCTGAAATGGTTTTCAGCCCAAATATTTCTCAAGACTTTAAAAGACGGTTTCAGGAGTGTCTGCCAGTCAAAATTAGTGACAGTATCTGCAAGTACCTAGGGATGCCCACCCAGTTTGGAAGATCAAAGGAACAAGATGTCTATTTCATTATGGATAGGATATGGAAGAAGCTCAAAGGATGGAAAGAAAAAAGCCTGTCTTTTGAAGGCATAGGGGTTCTTATCAGAGCAGTGGCTCAAGCTATTCCTACTTACTATATGAGTTGTTTTCTGCTTCCTAAAGGCCTTTGCTCAAAAATTGATAAAGTTGCTTGTTCCTTTTGGTGGGGAACAAATGATTCGAAGAAGAAAATACACTGGACAAGGAAAGAGAACTTATTTAAATCCAAACATTCTGGAGGCGTGGGATTTAAAATTCTGAGAGAATTTAATTTAGCCATGTTGGCCAAGCAGGTGTGGAGATTCCAAACAAACCCCTCATCCCTCATTACTAGGTGTTCTAAAGCTAAGTATTTCCCTCATGTTGATATCCTACAAGCTCCTTTGGGAAGTAACCCTAGTTTTGCTTGGAGAAGTATTCACAATTCTATTTGGGCTGTTCTCAAAGGTAGTTGTTGGAGGATTAGAGATGGCAATACAGCTAAAATATGGGGAGATAACTAGATTCCTACACACCACAATTTTAAACTTCTAACCCCTGACATGACTCAAGCTCCAGATAGATTGGTCAAAGAGCTTATTAACAGTGAAACTCTTAGCTGAGATTCAGATATGATCAGATCCCAGTTCTTATTTATAGACCAAAAACACATTGAACAAATCCCCATCATTAACACCACCAACCAAGATGAACTCATGTGGATGTATGAATCAAATGGGATATATTCAGTGAAGAGTGGTTATCAAGCCATTAAAAGCTGACAATTACAGCAAATTCATTCTATTGTACCTAATTGTAGCTCTGAAACAAATGCATGGAAAAAACTATGGGCTCTCCATATTATTCCTAGAGACAAAGTTATATTATGGAGAATCCTCCACAATTCTCTACCTGTGAGAAGTGAACTTAACAAAAGGGGTATTCCCTGCTCTATTCTATGCCCAAGGTGCAACTCTAAAATGGAAACCATAACTCATACGTTTATGACTTGCCCCAACATTCACAGAACGTGGTGCGGCTCTTCCGTCACTATTAAATTCCCAGATCAACCTAACCCTAACTTTGTTGACTGGTTATTTGATTTTATTCTACATAAGGATGAACAAATCATAATCCAAATTGCTGCTATTATATACAGTATATGGTTCTCCAGAAATCTTAGCATCTTCGAAAATAAAACATTACCTGAAGAGGAAATCATCCTTCGTGTTGAGCATAGTCTCCAAGAATACTTTGTTGCGACCAAAACTGCTCCAGGTCAAGATGAATCCATCACCCGTGTAACGCCATAATTATTATTTAATTATTTTTGGTTGAGTTTAGAGTCTTTTATATGACTTATAGGATTTATGTTGATTTATGACGTGTTGTGATGTTTTAATATTTTATTAAGTGGCTTTATATTATTATTTAGTAGAATATGTTGGAAAATTAGAATAAATATATTTGAGGGGCTGGTTTGGATTTAGTTAGAAAATACGTGGTTTGGATTTAGTTAGAAAATATGTTGAGGGTGTGAGATATAAAAGCTAAGAGCCAGACACAAATTAGGTTGAGAAGCTTTTGGAGAAAAAGAGGAGAACCGAGAGAAGAGGAGAACCAAGAGAAGAGAAAACTTGTAGAGTCTTGCAATCACCAATCTAAGGTAAGGGTGAGACTAATATTCTCTAATCTTAAGTGGTATAATTCTGAGATTGAATCTAACATGTAGTTTGGTTGTTGTCATGTAAAATTGAGAACTAGGGTTTAAAACCGGATTTAATGATAGAACACGTAGAATTGGTTGTTGACAAGAATAACATGATTTATGAATTGATATATGTATATATGTTGATGATTATTATATGAATAACTTGTTGATGAAATATTACATGAAGGTATGTATATATGTTGCTGAATTATTATATGCATGCTTATGTTGAATTTAACATGATGATTATATGATGAATACTTAAGAGATTATAATGTTGATGTTGTTGTTGTTAGTTGATGTTGTTGTTGTTGTTGACGTTGTCGTTGATGTCTTACGTTGTTGTTGATGTTGTACGTTGTTGTTGATTAAGTTGTTGAGTCCATGCATACTCATATAAAGTTAGGAGCTATGCTCCAGTGTTGATTTTAGGAGCTATGCTCCAGTGTTGATTTTAGGAGTTTATACTCCAGCGCTGATTGGTACCACATGCATACTGCATAGTCAAGTTGTTGTTGTGTCGTTGCATTGTCGTTAATGTCGAGTTGTCGTCGTCGTTGTTAGATAGTTGTTGTTGATTTAAATGCTAAGTGGAAATAAATG
>Ga0315914_1006304_pt1 | contig 16868 bp, 13 predicted proteins | sample MpolenodulesMG_FD_203920 | JGI IMG/M metagenome (GOLD analysis project Ga0315914, IMG submission 203920) | Medicago polymorpha root nodule microbial communities from Los Angeles, California, United States - elongated nodules | ecosystem: Host-associated > Plants > Roots > Nodule | place: USA...
AATTATATTTGTCGTGCACCTGTTATTGACCTCATAGGTTTCAAGTTATGTTCCTTCAAAAAAAAAAAGTTATGTCGATAAAAAAAAAAAAACTCAAAAATACAAAATGTTATTAGCTTATAAAAAGTCAACTTCTTTCTCACTCAATCCTCGTCCCACTGTGTCATTCTCCTCCAAGGGCCAAGTAGTTGCAAAAAGTGGAACTTTGTATTTACTACTGGAGAAATTGATGTCAGATCTTGACATTGAAGAACTATAATTCAGTTGACATTTATCTTTCTAGAGGATCTAATCTCTCTTGTGTGAAAGTGGAAGATACTATGGACCAAACATATGAATATACTATAGACCAAAGTGAGAGATTTTCTTAAAGATTCCAGAAGCACCAAAATTTGTAATGAATTTCGTATAGTCTTTTGCGGACTATTAAAATCTTGTTAATAAGCCCTTTAAAAAAATATGTATATTTTTTAATAGAAAAAATAACAACGGTTATTAAAAATCTCTACACATAAATGAAGGATTTTGAATTCAAACTTAATTGATAGTATTCAACTTAACAATTTTGCTATTTTGTATGACGTTAGAACTTGTGGACATTATAAAATAGGGTATGCTAAGGACACTTGTTAAAAATTTAAAAATAAAAATAATTACTAAATTTTGAGTAAAAGACTTATTTTATGTTGTTTTAATGTTTTGAATGCTTGATTTTTTTTTTAAAAAAAAATTTATTTTAAACTTCTAAACAAGCGCCCTAATAGTAAGGACATTTGTTAGCATTTTCCTACAAAATATTCTAGTCGGTTGGACAAATTATATACTCCATTTTGTAGATTTATATAACAAAATATTTTGGAAGGTTGGACAAAATACTATATACTTGTAGATTTATTTAGCATAGATTTTTTGTAGATAATAAAAATATTCTGGTAGGTCAGACAAATTATATACTCCATTTTGTAGATTTTTGTAGATTACACGTTGATGAAAATACTCTGGAAGGTTAGACAAAACGGCACAGACTTGGCCTTCAGAATTCAGAATCAGATCGACCGGCCAATATGAGTCAACTGAAATCTGGTCCTTAACTTATTGAAGACAATCTCCGTGTCGCCACGGTGTCTTGACTTTTCAAAGGGAGATTTTTACAATCTAGAACTCATAAACTCAATAACCAAAAGAATAATAAAATAAAACAACTCCATAACAATAATACTCCGGCCATGTTCAATCAAATATCATGAGAATATATGGTTGATAGCAAAAATCAACTCCCATATATATTAAAGATAGTAAGAGTTGACTATGGTTTATAAAGAAGATATATTTAATGTTATAAGTTGATTTTGTAAGGTGGAGATGAAGTTGTTGTTAGTATAAATAGTCTGAAGTGCAATTTTTTTATAATAATATCTAGCAAAAAGATTTCGTTCTTTTTTATCGTGCTAACGCGTTTAGATCATCGACGATATTTGATAAAAAAAAATTGCGTGTAAATAACAAACGATATTTTATATAAATTTTTTGATATAAATTAAAATTATAAATATAAATATTTGTGACATTCGAATGTAACAAACTCGACAAACCATATTTATATTTTTCAATGACAACAATAATATAACAAATACTAGTGTATTTACCTAGCGTTGTCCGGGTTAGACATGTAATTAAGGATGAACAAAATTTGGTATGCATGGTATTCACAAATAAAATTGACCACGAACCAGTATGAGACGAATATCTTAATAGGTACATACAAATGGAATAAAAAAAACATATTTTAAGTACATGTAAATCGATAGAAGCATAAGCAGATGAAATAAACTGAATTTAGTTAAATTAATAACACATATAAAATAAAATACATTTTTTAAATACCCAGAAATGTAGGAATATGTACCCGTTATTAAATTAGCAAAATTATACAATTGTCATATTACTTAAATAAAATTCTTCTCGTCGTGAAATTAAATACAATGAATTTCCTAATTAATGAATTTTGTTTGATTAGTAATTTGTTGTCAAAGTGAAAGCGTGTGGTATAATATTTTTGTCTTATCAAAACAGAATGAATAAGTCTAAGAGTTGTTAACTCAATGGTAAAAATTTGAGTTATTCTTTCAAATATTTCATCTGTTCCTAAATAAATGACGCACCTAACCATTTTATTCATGTCAATACACAATTAATAATTTTTTTTGTTGATATTTTAAAAATATTCATTGAATCAAAATTGAACATCTTACATGCTAATGTTTATGTTTATATGATCAAAATAAGTTATTTAAATAGTGCACATTTATGTTATATTTTAATTAAAAATGCAACGTGTATTTAGGAACGAGGAGTAGTATATAATATTGTTGTTTTATTGTTATAATGGATGGATGAGATATGATATATTTGGATGAATGTCGACAAACATACTCATATTGTCACTCTCTAACTGTGGCGAAATACTTGGGTGCTATAGTTTTTTTGGTGCCATTGGTGACATATGTTCATTTTAGATGAGAGGGAATGATGATTGAATAATTAAAATAAATTACTCCATCCGTTCCGTAATAGATGACTCATTTGAAAATGTACAATTTTGACCTAACTTACTTTGACCATGTTTTTCTACTAATATACAAAGATAAATAACATCGTATAAGATGTCGTTAGATTCGTCTCGATGTATATTTTCAAAATATCAAATTTTCATAATTTTTTCTAATATATTATTCAAAATATTTAAACTTAAAATTATACATTGGTATGCGTAATTGAGTCAACTATATCATGTATTAAGGGACGGAGGAAGTATATAGATGAGAGAATGAGTTGTTAAGAGAAATAGACATAAATGTAGTAATGACACCAATAGCACCAAAAACCAATGACACCCAAGTGCTACCTTTCATAAATTACCTCTAAGAAATGTTTCTCAAAAATTGAAAGGGTTCTCTTTTTTTTTGTTGACAAAAAAGACCTAGAGGAAAAAGAAGAACCGACCAATCATTAAGAACTAAAATCCAAAAGAAAATCAGGAACTAAGTCAAAATTTCTAATCAGGCCATCTATAGAAAAGAGAAGCCTATACTTTGTCAGACCATGAACCACGTGATTGACTTCTTCAAGCATATGATATGACACCAAATGCATTATCTGCCAAGGAAAGCAAGTATATCTTCAGATTATAGCAAGCAAGGGTGGATATGTTGACACCAATAAGAAAGAAGCTTAATGCCTTGTTGGCTACTTGAGAGTGAGATTCTAACAAATTCTTTATTTGTCTTTGCTCAATGCACTTCCAATGCTAAGTAAAATAACCCAATGATTTAACATGAGATTCTAACAAATTCTTTATTTCTCTTTTCAACATTCTCTTTAACACTCACTCTTTTATAAGATGAAATCAATGTATGTTTCACCACTTTATGTGAGTTCAATTTCCAAAATGTAGGTTATACATTGATTTCACCCAATAAAAAAGTGAGTGTTAGAAAGAGTGCTCAAAAGAGAGTGCTGCACTTCACTAAAACTAACACCCAAATTAGAAGAGATGATAAGCAATTAAACTCTCCCAAACCCTTATTAGTAATATTTTCAATACCATCTTATTTTACATAATCAGTAAAATAACTAACTCAAAATAAAATAAAATTTCAAAAGTAGTGATTTCTAAAAATATAATAAATGCGGAAAGAAATTGATGACCAAGAGATGGAGTAAGAGCCAATCAAAGGTGGGTCAAGTGGTAATCATCTTGACCTCATAAAGAGGGGGACAAAACTGTAAGCTATAATAACAGCAATCTCATAAAGAGGAGGAAATAAGCATCATTTAAAATAGTAGGTGGTACATTGATTTCATCTAACAAGAAAATGAATATTGAAGAGAGAATGTCTCTATCATTCCACTTATTTTCGTTTAGAATCATTTACATTTCTTTAATTTGGAGAGAGATAATAAAACAAAACAAAAATTAAAAATATAAAATAAATATTGATGGTGGGATCCACTCAGTGATAGGATCTATTATCAATTTTTTGTATTTATTTCTCTCTAAACAACACCCTTGTTTATTTTGAAAAATAGAGAGAATTCTTACTCAACAACAGTTTTACAACTCTTATTACGATAGATTCAAAAGATACCGGAACATGTGGAGTTGGAGTTCGGATTTGCTTCATTTATCAACCTTATATCAGAGTTGTCAATGAACTAACCCTACCTAGTGGGGAAATATGTATAAATGTCTTGGATTAGGCCGACCCGATTGCTTCATAAGCCGTTTAAATTGAAAATTTAGTCCATTTCAAACATTAATGGGTCATGCGACACGATGGACCAGCTCGACCCAGAGAACATTTTTAACTCACAAAATAACTACACATTAAACACGTAAATCAAATCAACATCCATGTAAAATATCTATCACTTAAACATTCATGCAAAAAGCAGAGAGTACTTGTAACAACTTATAAAGTGCAACCTTACACAATAAAATGTTAGCAACCTAACAACTCAAAATAATTTTTTAAAATAGCAAGATACAAGTCATTATGAGAGGGAACAGGAAGATGCATTCGAATATCGCACACATAGGTGAAAGGAACCACACACAGAATGACTTAAGAGAGACTCAATAACAAACAACATATTTAGTGTAAATTATATTTTTAAACTAAAATATTGTTTGACAATTGCTCTTTAAGCTTTAAAAATTGGTTTCCCACACCCCCAACAACAGTTAACTGTCATTGGTGTGCGGGAAAACAATTTTTGAAGCTTAAAGAGCAATTTCTTATTGTTTTTACTTAATTTAAATAGGCCAATCCATCTCGATCAGTTTTTTAAGTTTGGCTAAGTGAGTTGGACCAAAAAAACCCAGAATGTTTTTGAAGTTACTTTGTTACAACCCATTGCGGTCCAAACTACAGGGTTGTAATGGACTGACCCGTTAGACCTGACTGATTTTTTGACAATTCTACCCTAAATATGTCATTTTACAGAGAGAAAGCTATAAGTAAAAGATTAGTAAAATCTATTATTGGAGTCCATTTTAATAGCATTTAACTAATTTTTTTTCACTTGTGTTCATCTCCTTTATAACAGTACAATAATTAGAGGTAGATAAATCAATCAAATTAGGACTCGTGAATAGGAATGAGAACAAGACAGACCGCCTACAAGGGCCTATGGCGTAGCATACGATTGACCATATTAGACCGGATATTTTTCTTAAATAGAGAAGGCTTAGGCTTTTTTAGAAGCCTATTTAGCTAAAAAGACGAGACCACGTACCATAAAAATGTCTCTCAAACCGCATACTTAAGTAAATATGAATAACACTATTATATTTTATTTTTTAACTTTAAATTAAATTATAATTTTTTCCAATAGTTTAAACTTATTAGTATATATTAATTTTTTCGTATATTTAAATATATTATTATAAACTAGAATTTAAATACGATATAATATATAGTCAAATTCTCTAAAAATTCAAGTTAGATATCAAGAGAGAGTTTAATCTCTTTGATATATTAGTTTGTTAGTCTATTTATGCTTAAATCAAATTGTATCTTTAAAAATATCCATACAACAACAAACTTTCATACTTACTAGCAAGTCATAATATCCTTTTAAATATATGTCATAATATCTTTTAAAAAAAAACTAAAGTTTTATAAAGTTTAATTTAACCTAATCTATTCTTACCCCAACCAGTAAAATTATGATATTCACAATATAATAATCATAGAAAGTGAAACACCATAATTATAATAATTTGTTAATATAAAAATAGTGAGAGAGAATTAGAAAGAATGACAACTGTATAGCCTCTGACATAAGTATTTTTGTGCGTATGTATTATTGCACAGAAGAAGTCGTATAAGGTGTGCTAGTAAAAGTAAAATTGGGAAATTTGTTAATGATTAGGTTAGCTAATAAACCTCTCAAGCCGATTTGTTTGGTTGTTGTCTCGTGCGTGCGATTGTCTCTATTCTCTATTTTTATTTTGATATGATAGCTAAGTTATCTAGAAGATAGAATTCTTCTAAAAAAAATAATCAAATCATAGATAAACTCTTCTAAAAAATAATCAAATCATGTGACAAAATATACAAGCAAAGATTGCTTCTACTTCCTTAAAAAAATTGCTAGTAGTAAAAAATTGGGTATTCATGCAGTCGAAATATTCATGATCGTAAAATTAAGACTAAACGATCCAAATTTTAAGTTTGATATTTTATACTTAAATTTTTTGAAAATTAAATGAAATTTGTACAATCCGATCTCAAATAAACAATGATAAATGTGTCGAATGTGTGAATGCTTCAAAAAATTTATTAGAGGGAATTGCAAGGAATCTACTTTCAAAATAAACCATTTTACATAGGAACAAAATCACATGATTAAAAAATTGTCAAAGTAAATATACAAGCATATTACATAGGACTCGAACTTGTCCTAACACATTTGACTAAACAATATAATAATAAATTAATAACAACTCATTTTATCATCTTAGATTAAGAAAAGTGAACCATACCTTTCAAACCAAACCAAACAAAAAATAAAAAATAAAAGTGAACTATAAATATAATATTATGTCCCTAGTTTGTGCACATCCATTCACTTAGATTCAATTAATCATCTATCTATGGCAATTTCAAAAGAAAGGTACCTTTTATGTTTATTTGGACCAATAAATGTTAAAAGATCCCTTTAATTTCTTTTATCAAAGTGGTAAAAATTTGTTTGTGCTTTTTCAGATATGCTGTTGTTACAGGATCAAATAAAGGTATAGGATTGGAAACTGTTAAAAGATTGGCTTCAAATGGAATTAAAGTTGTTCTTACAGCTAGAAATCAGAAAAGAGGGATTCAAGCTTTTGAGAAATTAAAGAAAGAGTTTGAGTTTTGTAATCTTGTTGTTTTTCATCAACTTGATGTTACTGATCCTTTTAGTATTGCTTCATTGGTTGAGTTTGTTAAGACTCAGTTTGGAAGACTTGATATCTTGGTAAGAATGATCTTTTTAGTATGATTTAAGATAATGCATATGAGAATTTTGCAAACTTGTTATTCTCTTTCTATGTTTGTTTAATTGTATAAAATGATTCAGAATTATCATTTATTTGGTTAATCTGGTGAAGGAGTTTTCTGTGTTTCAATGATTTTCTTGATTCTTAGTTATCTTGGATTGATTTTCTTGATTCTTCATGCTCATAGGCCTTGTTTCGATAAACAACTTACTTAAGTGCTTTTGCTATGAACTTTTATCATATAAATGCTTATGTATAAGCCATTTTTGAACACGGGATAAAATAAAGTCAAACTGTTTTCATATTAGCTGTAAGATGTTTTCATAAGCTATTCCAAATAGCTTCTGAAAAAAGCTGAAAATAACCTATGGACATGTCATAAGTTGTCTCTATAAGTTCTTTCAAACAGTCTCTCAAGTACTTATGCTAGTAGATCAGCTCAAATAAGTCAATATAAACAAACGCTTAATACTTTTGTAGAGCATATAAGTATTTTAAACTACAAGAATTAAGTGGCATGTAGCACATACACTTCAGATTAAGGTGTGTGTAGTGTCTGCTAAATTTTTTGAATGAGTTCGCCATAATAATAGTCTGGACTTTTCATGTGCAGGTAAATAATGCCGGAATCAATGGTTTCAACGCAGACGATATGGTAAGTGTGCTTGTTTTCTTTAAACAGTTTGGGATGATTATATTGGTGTTCTATGTATAACAGCATCTGAATAAGCTTTGGTTTATTTTGTATATGAATATTCAGGTGGAGCCAACTATTAATTGGAGGGAACTGAGTCAAACTTATGAGATGGCTGAAAATTGCATAATAACAAATTACTATGGTGGTAAAGAAACTACTGAGGCTTTTCTTCCTCTTCTTCAGTTATCTGATTCACCTGTGATTGTTAATGTTTCCTCTACTGCAGGACTATTAAAGGTAAGGAAAAGACATAATTGTGTTTTTTTTTTTTTAAATTCTTTTGAGATAGAGTAAATGTCCAAACTAGTCCTTCAGAAAAATTCATCGACTTATTATATAGTCTGCTAAAAAACGAAAAATATTGATTCAGTCCTCAAATATTCTCTGATAGCGACTAAACTGTTCCAAAAATTAGCGTATAAAGGACTAATTTGCCTGATATCTGAGACTTTTGAGGACTAAATTGGTACTTATCATTTTCTGGGGACCAGAAAGAGTTCGTCATTTTTTCTCAAGTCCCGAAATGTGTCTTCACTCTTAAATATGTGTAGCGGTATCATTATAGTATCTGAATGTATCAAAATTACAAAGACATCCTTATAGCTGTCTTATGTTAGTAGTTTAATAGACTAAACTGACTAATGAAAGGCACGTCCAAGAACCAAATTAACTAATAAAAAACATATTCGAATACAAAACGTAACTTGCAAACAAGAAACACATTCGAGGATGTTTTTATAAGTTTGGTTAATTCAGAGTCTAAAATGGTAGTGCTCGACAAATTCAATGCACGAAATTTACATCAGTTACAATGTACATGAACAACATAAATAAATTGTGTTACGGTCTGTTTCATTTCAGTACATATCAAACGAATGGGCTAGAAGTGTGTTAGATGATACTGAAAATCTATCCGAAGAGCTAATCGACGAAGTACTGAAGGAGTTTCTGAAAGACTTCAAACAAGGTTCACTCGAAAACAAGGGTTGGCCAACTTATCTTTGTGCCTACAAACTCTCAAAAGCAGCTGTGAATTCCTACACAAGGCTTCTAGCTTATAGACATCCAAACTTATGTATTAATTGTGTTTGTCCGGGTTTTGTTAAAACAGATATGAATAGAAACACAGGTATATTATCTGTTGAAAATGGTGCTGCTAGTGTTGTGAGATTAGCATTACTTTCGAGTGATTCAACTTCTGGAAACTTCTTTGCTAGTCAAGATTTGTCTTGCTTTTGAATGGTTTTCAATGTATTAGAAGCTTGCATATTAAAATGGGGGATATGATAGGTTATGTGTCTTGGATGGATTTTTTTTTACCCATTTGTTCATTGCTGTTTATTAATCAAATGAAATGTGGGGAGTATATCTTTTCAAGTTTAATTCCTATTAAATTTTAATTGGTGTTTTAGTCCCTGATTAATCGACTATTAGCAAAAAACGCTCCTCGATGTTAAAATGGCGTTGACATGAAAGGCGGAAATCTGACTGAATCTCTGTAGGTGAACTTTTAAAACGATGTGATGTCTACATGACAAGTATTGAATATCCTGGTGTTAACATGGTACAAAATTTTATAGTATGATTATGATTTTTTTAGGAGATAATATGATTATGAAATTACATGTTAGTGAAATTTAAGGATAATAAATTACATAAACATGTAATTTGCAGATAACATAACAGAAGATACTTATAGTCTAAATATAATATTTTCTGTATATATTTGGGACTAGGCTAAGACCCATTCCATCAATGCATCAACACATGGACTTGCCATAAATACATTAAATTAGGGTTGTCTAAAGGGATATGAACTGTCTACTCCGGATCCTATGCCAACTTGTGTTAATATGTTCACATGTGCGGAAGATAGTTGTTCGAGTTAGGATTGGGAGGACCCTAAACCTAGTTCAGCACTATAAAGGTTAACTCACAACCTCGATCAGGTTACATACACTTTCTACCCTAAAAACCTCACACATTTGGTGTTTTCTTACTTGATCGTTGAAGTGCTTGCAAGTACACCCCTTCGACGAGACGAAGGAGGAATTACCAGTCACCTCCAGACAACAAATCTCTAGTCCAACCAGATTACTGTGTATAAACACTCTCTGCATTCTTAATTTCAAATTAAAAAAATATATATAATCATTTTCCTTACAAATTCAAGATGTTGAGAAAATCCTTTCGATTTCAATTTTTGTTTCTCCTCCTCCTTGTTTTCAGCTCTTCTTTACATTTGGCATCACAACATGCAAATGCATATCCTTTATCAACTTAATCAAGATGGAATGGATCATAGGTGATTCAACAGGTGAACGTGTGAAACTTCACCTTCAACCAATGATCCCTAAAGGAGATCAATAGAGAAGGAAAACAATTTTATTAGTATTAGATTAACATATGCAATTTACAAGGGGACAAGACATGAACATGACATTGTGAATGATACTTCTAATGCTTTGGATACACCTGAGATTAAGGAAGGTATTGCTAAGTATAATCTTCTACTTTGAAAATGACTCATACTGAGGCTAAGTTCCTCAACCTTCAACCAATGTTCTTGGTGTATGAGACACATTTGTACTCTCATGGTCAAGATTTGGAACACTTAAATTGAAAGAGTTTGACCGGGTTTTTTTAGGTTTGGCTTTTCCTTAACCTTTTCTCAGCAACGTGTTAGATGTTAAATATCTAACAACATCGTCAACCCCACAACAAAGCACCAGTGGTCTAGTGGTAGAATAGTACCCTGCCACGGTACAGACCCGGGTTCGATTCCCGGCTGGTGCAACTTTTGAAGGAGCTATGATGATAATGTTTGTGGTGTTGGGTAACATCACCTGCCCTGAAATATTGGATGACAAATATGCCCTTGAGCTCCTTCTTTTTTCGCTTTTTTTTTTCTTTTTCCTTTTGACATATTCCTAATAGAAGCCATATTTTTTTGGTTTAGAAGGAATTTTTAAGGAGCTCTTGTGTTTGTGGGGCAGATCGTGACAAATCTAAAGTAACTTGTTCTCCTTGACAAGAGCAATTATTTGATGTGAACGTGCAAGGACCACAACCAATAGGAATTGGACAAGGAACTTTTGATCCAGTACCATTTGGAGTTAGGCCACCACCTATTAGGGGTCAAAATCCAAATGCACGTCTGAATGAACAGCAACTGCTTACATCTTTCATGCCAACTCCAAGATTTACTCCAAGGGGTCTGAGGCCAACTATGTGATGTTTGTTAGTTTATTTATGTACCAAAATTGCTAAATTATAAGCACAACTGTGGTGCAATATTTTGTTTAATATTTTGCTGAATCATTATGTAATGACTTGTTGAATTATATGCCCAAATATGGTGCAATCTTTTGATTACTCTATGGTTGACATTAATGACTTAATAGTTATGTTATGGAAACATTTGTTATTAAACTATAGAATCATTTTTATAAGTGTTATAATAATATTTTGGTATTTAGCACATATACCTTAGTGTTGTCGGTAAGTAGCCTGTTAAACTAACAATTTGACAAGGATCTTACTGAAATTTTGTTTTTACTGTCAGGGACCTAACTGACAGTAAGTATACACAGTCAGGGACCTAACAGTAAGTTGATGGTATTGATTTTCGATTTAGGGACCTAACTGACAGTAAGTGTACACAGTTAGGGACCTAACAGTAAATTGAGGATATTGATTTTCGATTCAGGGACCAAAGTGACCATTTTTTTACTTTCACTTTAGTCCTTGTGACACGTCATACTCCTTGTCAATGTGCCACATCATCACTTAACAGATTTTTTTAACGGCAGAGACTAAAGTGATAACAGAAGTGTAGAGTCAGGGACTTATTTGTATTTAATCTTGAGTCAGGGACCTATGTGACAGCGAGGTGCAAAGTCAGGGACTAAAGTGACCATTTGCTCTTTTTTTTTTCTCTCTACAATTTTGTTGGATCGTTGTAAAAACAGTAGATAGGTAGCATTAGATAAAAGTACGAGAGCATGAAACAAGTAATTTTGATTGAGAAGTTTCTAACTTGATGATGCAATTTTGTTATAACCTCGTGATTTTGCAGGTTTCTTTTTGATGACCAAGCTCGGTTTTTTTAATGATGATTCATATTGATCCAGAAAATTAGGGGTGTTAGTGGTCTGGACAAAACCAACGAAACCGAACCAAATCGAAAAAATATCCAATCTTGTTTGGTTCGGTTTGAAACCGATCCGAACCAATTGAAACCGATCTAGTTTGGTTTGGTTCATGGTTTTTCATTTCGAGATCCGTGAAACCGACGAATCAATTCGATGATTATCACACTCCTTATTTTACTAATATTATCCTACCTCACACAAACTTATGGTTATGCCCAAAATTAAACAAAATACTTTTTAATCCATTCATTTTCTCCCATCTTCATCTCATCTCGTCAGTTGATGATTCACGTTGGAATTGGATTGATTTAGTTTGGATATTTTTATTTAATTTCATGATGTTTAAATTCCAGAATGATTTAATTTCAGTTTGCATGGATTTGTTATTTTGACTATGTTTTAATTTTCGGATGTTCTTTTTGGGATTTTTATGTTTGTATGAATGATGTATGTGTGGATCATGAATGATTAAAATATTTGAGTTTGATGAATGGTTTTTGAAGAATGATGGATGAATGAATCTTGGATCATACGTATGAAATATTGAGTAATGTTAGTTATAAAAAGTTGTTTGAAAAATAGAGAACATGAAAAAACAAAATATGAAATACAATTATACAAAGATCTATGAAATATTTTGTAAGAATATGAATTTTTTTAATTGTATTTTTAAATAAACCGATCAACCGAACCAATCCAAACCGAACTAAACCGATTAGTTTGGTTCGGTTTCTATTTTGAAAAACAGTAAAAACCGAACCAATCCAAACCGATGAAGGTTTCATCTGTTCAGACATTTTTTTGACTGAAAACCAATCTAAACCGAACCGCTACACCCCCTACATAAAATTACAAGAGACTGTATCAAAACTGTAAAAGATTAAAGGTGGAATGATGACATTTAATAGTCAAAATTTTATTTGATTTTTTGTATTTTAATACATAGCTTACGTGTCTTAAAAGTGATTTTAATTGGTTGAGAGTGTAAAGTGTCTTTACACCGTGAAAGTATTCTAATTAATCTCATAACTTTATATTAACGGAAAACATTCTATAATTACATCTACTTTTACACTAGCTGACTTCTTAATTAATGTATCTGTTAAAAAATTAATCTTTTTAAACATTGTAGTTAGGAGTTTCTAAGGTAAACTGGTTTAGTTTTCAATTTTTTTGCCTGCATGATTTGTTCCTCACTTTTTTTCATAGTATTTCATTAATATTCTGGATACAAGAAGTATATCGGTCTATATTTCGAAAGTGGCACAGGATGTGACAATTCTTGTCAAAATATAAGATGTTTTATTGGTTTGCCTACTAACAAACTTTACATTTTAGTTTCTAAAATGAGAATTTATCAGTGTTAAGAAAAACTACTAACAATGCAACCAAATTCAATAACATATTTGTGTTGTTATGCAATAGATAAGTAATTCTTTTAGAATCTAGTTCAAAAAGCCAACATGTCCTAACCGTAGATCTTTGGTTTAAAACATTATTTTTAAAAGAAAACGTAGTTATATTTTTCTTTTTAGGAAAAGTTTGCTTGAAGTCATTCAGTATGCTAAAAAATAACATCTTTTTTTTGACAAATCTAGAAAATAATTTTAATTAAACAGCCAACTTATTTGTGAAACAAAGTGGTTAAATTATTATTGATTTAAAAAAATAATTTAACGATGTTTATTTACTATTTGTTAGAAAATATTTATTTATAGTGCTAAATAAACTAAAGCCTCTTCAATTTGAAAATCATGAAAATAAGATTAACCAAACTTAGAGATGGTTCAATTATTCCTAAGAGGGAAAAAAAACCAATCTCCGTATTTCAAATTAAAACTTAAAAATGAAAATAAAATTGTTTAATACACAATGTCTTTATTTATTTTTTAATGGAAAAATATATTATATATAAAGAAAGATAAACAGAAGGGGATTAGATCCCAAGTAGTACACCAAAAGAAAAATCAAAGATAAAACAAAGCACAAGAGGGACTGAGGCAAAATACACGCCAAACTCAAGCACCAGAGGCACTCCACTGAGAACAAGAAAACAAAAACAAAAGGACACCCAAACAACAAAAACTCCCCGCCAAGAAACAAGTCCGAGAAGATGAAAAAAACACCACCCTGAAGAGCCGGTCAAAAAGAGCTTCAAGCAATAACTCTTTTAGACCCCATACTCGCTTCAAGCAATAACATCAAACTTGCATCTCTGATTTGATATCTAAAATATTGGTGTAAGGGGTCAACTTCCAAAATCCACAATCATACAAATCAAAACCAAACATATAGTACAATATTATACAATCAATCGTACAAGACATCCTTAGGAAAAAAAAAGTATGCCACTACAACTACATGATCTGAACATACCATCAGTCATACCAATAGAAAATTTCGAACAAAACCGGACAACTCGTAACCAAAATACGCTTGAAGCCACAACACACACAAAGCATAATCAAAATATGCGCGAAGCCAAAATATGCATGAAACCATAGCTAAAATACACACCAAGTCATAATCAAAATATGCACGAAGCTAAAATACACACAAAGCCATGAGGATGCATACGTCATGTGATGTGGATCCAATAAAGATTCTCTATACAAGGATCTTTAACCTTAGTTTAAATTTCTTGAATGAAGATAGAAAATGAATGAAAATTAAAGAAAGCCTAAGAAAAATCTACAATGAAGAAATAGAAAAGAAACCTACGAAATAGAATTAAATGATAAGTGAGTAGAATGATCGTCACATTTACACCGAATGATAAGATCAACTAAGAATCCGCCACAACAAAAATATGGATGAATGATCGTCACATTTACACTGAATGATAAGATCAACTATAAATCTGCCACAACAAAAATAAAGATGATTATGATAAGAATATAGAATTGGTTCACCCAAGAATCCAGAGGAGCAAAACTAGACCTCTCTTCAATAAAAAATTGAATATTAAAAACCTATCTATCAACCTAATGAAAGATTATAACAAATTATTTATGGGGTTTGCTACAATAGACCCACCTCTTTTTGTGAAGGTCCATTTTAGCATCATGTACCTTTTCATTTGGACCAAAAACCCATTTTTTGCTTTTTGAAACAACAAAAACTAAAGGATAAAATTGTAATTAATTGTGGGGTGTAAGCTCTTTCACTCTCCCATTGATTATCTCTCTCTCTCCCTTTTGATCGCTGCCGTGTTCCTTTCTTCAACAAAATAACACCAATTCCTCCATTTTCAGTTGACGAAAATCAAGTTTAAATCCACTCCTATGACTTTTGTTCTTTGTAATATGCTTAAGATAGAAGATTGATAGATTAGAGAAGGAAATGCTGCCCGAAGAGTGCTGTTGTAATTATGGCAAAGAACAAATGGATAAACATATGCAAAGCAGTAAAGGGTAGATTTTTTCAATTCATAGATAAGAACAAATAGACAGTTTATTATTATTGATTTAAAATTGTTTGTGGGCTAATTTGATTTTTCAATTTTCACTATAGATTTATTGATTCTTCAACAAAATTTGATTTTTCAATCACAAGACCTAAATTACAATTTTATCCTTTAGTTTTTATTGTTTCAAAAAACAAAAACAATGGGTTTTTGGTCCAAATGAAAAGGTGCATAATGCTAAAATGGACCTTCACAGAAAGAGAAGGATCTATTGTAGCAAACCCCATTATTTATTTATACCTAAGCCAAGGAGGAACATGACAAATCACCTATAAAGCCCAATAATAAGCTAAAAAGGGTCGATAAGAAACTAGAAAAACAAAGGAAAATAGCTGTTCTGACATCAAGATCTTCCTAATAACACATGAAAAGTACGAAATTGACCCCAACAGTAGTTAACTACCGTTTGCCAAACCGGCAGCAGTTAACTGCCGCTGGCCTCAACGGTAGTTAACTGCCGTTGGGATCTGTATTTTAAGAACGAATAAATTCCAGTTTCTGGTTTATAGAAACACATGCAAACCTTCTCAAATATAACCAAAAATCACCCAAACTTCAATTTGCTCAAAAATCCTCCACATTTCATCAATTAATTCACAAGTAAGTTCTTTTCTTCCTATTTACATGCAATGTAGGTTGTTTAGGGCGTTAGTTTTCATAATTTTAGCAAAACTTTAGTGTTTAGGTTAGGTTTTTGAAATTGAAAATTATGATAGAATTTGATGTTATAATGTATGGTTCTTGCTGGCATTGTTGTTTAGAGTATGTTTAGGTACAATGTAGTTGTTTAGATGTTCAAATAGCACTAATTGTGCTACTAATTTAGAATGCACTTAAGGTGTTTGATGAAATGCCTAAGTGAGATAATCTTCCTTTTTTTGTGTAATCTTTTTGCAAATATGTTAAATTTTATAATGTATATATGTTATCATGATTCTAAGTTTGGATTTTTACATTTTTTGGCAAGTTTAAGAAATGACATAATGTGGTATGTTACATGAATGCCTAAGTTGAATGATTCTAAGCTTGGAATTTTATGAATGCCTAAGTTTAATTTGTGATATATTACATGTTACTTACTTGGATTTTTATGATATGTTCAAAGTCTTAGGTTGTGTTACTGTAAAAGTATATAGTTTTTAGGAAATGCCTAAATACATTGTCCACGTATTTATGTTATTTTTAATTTGTTTTTGTACAGATATGACTGGGGAGGAGGAGGCGCGACAACAACGTATTAGAGAGGGTAGGGTGCGCAAAGGTAAAGCTGCTATGACAAATAGCCATAGAAAGGAGCTGGAGGTTGAAAACACGTATGTTCCAAAGCCTCGGAGACGTATGGACTTGAGGATAGACGAAGAGGAGATGTTGGGTTCACATCCACATATGGATTACTCCTCCCAGGTGGTTAATCCGACACAAGCGCATGAGTATGTCGGGTATGCGGGGGGATTTGAGGGATATGATCGGATGGAGGAGGAGGCTATGTTTTTTCAGACGGGGGGG
>Ga0315914_1006305_pt1 | contig 16862 bp, 9 predicted proteins | sample MpolenodulesMG_FD_203920 | JGI IMG/M metagenome (GOLD analysis project Ga0315914, IMG submission 203920) | Medicago polymorpha root nodule microbial communities from Los Angeles, California, United States - elongated nodules | ecosystem: Host-associated > Plants > Roots > Nodule | place: USA...
CCCCAATTATTGTTGATGTTTTGAAAATAGTCACGAGTTTTCAAAATTTATCATATCGATACATAAAAAATTTCTTAAAAAAGTATTAATACATAACACCCGCAACGTGCGATGCAAACATCTAATGCTGATAATTTTCTTTTAATATCTTTAAACATTTCACAATATTACTAATGTAATCGTTTTTTATATAATTACCAGAATGTTATGTGACTCATGCATCACACGAGTCTTTTACTAGTTTTATGAAATTGGGTGTCCAAATTTCATTATGTGGCGTAAGACTAAACCACTACATTGGCTTAGAAGACATGACATGGATTAGAGTGTGTAGAAGGCCTAAGATTCACCAACCTGCTTTTATGTTTTGGTAGATAGAAGTTGTTGGTCTCCTCATGTCACCGCTCGACAAAGCCATACATAGGCTATGACTAATATTTTTGAACCCTGTCACAAGAAGTGGGGCAAAACAAGAAGCATGCACATGATTCAATAGCCAATTCAGATGCGCTATTGGGCATGGAAACTCCTTTGTACTTATATTCTTGATGTGTCTAATGTATCAGAGTACACGACCATGATACTGAAATACAAAAAACAATTAAATAAATATAAATTAAAATAAACACTTCAAATTTAAAAACACTTGAATTTTACCAAGATTATTATACTTACATCTCCGTTCCAAAGCCTAGAGGAAACATGATGCGAGAAATCAGGTAGTACAAACATATCAGAATGGCCACCATCAAATCCCACAGGTGGTGGTGGGTCAATGTGGATTGATATAGGGAGCTTGATGTCGTGGTGGTGGAGCCTGTTTGATAAAATTTCGGTGGCTCTTGTCAAATTCTGCAATGCCGTTTTGCTGTTCCTACACCACTATCATCCATATTTCTTTATTCCTATTTACCTTTTCTTTTATTTTTAGAAGAGCCCAAAGAGAGTTGATTTGAAACGGGCACCAGGGATGCCAAAACATGAACAAAGTGTATAATTAATGAACAAATGCATCCAAAGTAAAAAAGCACATATGCTCCTAAGCAAAAACAAAGCACAAATGCTAAAACACTCGATACATGAATTGAAGCACATATGTTGTTGGTATCAAGTGACATCACAGTGATTCAACTTAAAACAAACACGCAGAGAGAAAAGAGAGACACGACAATTTATACTACTTTTTCTCTCAAGCCGATAGTAGTCTAATCCCTTGCATTTTCAAGAGATTTTCACTATAATCACAAAAGATTAAGTAGAAGTATATCCTAAAACATGGCAAATATATATTCGACAGATTATACTTCACATTCAACGATTTAGAGAACCTATTATACAAGACATATGGATCAATACTTTGAAGTTGCGAAAACGCGTCCTTAATTCAATTGAATGTGATTTTGATTTTTATGTTCTTTTGGTTTTGTTAATGATACTATGAAACTGTTTGACGGCTCTTTTAATGAATTCTAAAATATATAGCTTTGCAATTATTTTCTAGGCGTATTATCTATTTATCAACAACTATAGACTTAGATGAGAAAAAGACTACTAATATTTTTATTGTTTTATTGTCTATTCAAACTAACACTTAATCACCGACAATTAACAAACCTTCAAATATATGTGATGTGATTAATTTATTACAATGTAGCCTAATCAATTTTTATTTTTTTTGGTACAGTAGCCTAATCAATTTTGATGACGGATTATAAAAAAATTATTAGAAAGCCTCGTTATATTTATGAAAAAAAATCTAAAAGCCTGAAGATTACTATGAAATCGCTAGGAACATATAGCTAGGAATTTATTGTGAAATTATTTTAGCAATATCCTAGCGAAATAGTTTGGAAACATAAACTTTTGAACACTATATTGCTACACATTAATTTGGAAGTTGCTAAGATAATTTTCCGCTCAATCCATACCACGGCCAATATGACATCTAATTAAATTCACAACTAGACTTCAGCAAAATGTGTTTTGCTAGAGATTAGCTACGAATCAGCATATCATTGATTTTCTTGTAGTGATCCCCTTTGGTCAATCTTATTATAATTTGTTTTTGCGTCACACTAACTTTTATTCAAAGAGCACAAATCAAAAAAGCTAAAAAAATGAATTAAAACAAAAAATTTGTATTGGATATATAAGTTTTTAAGATATTGAATGATTAATTTTTAAGATTATGTTTGTATATTTGATTTGATATTTAATTTCTTAACTTGTTCTCCAAGGATACAAGTTACTATTTACTGTTTTTACACAATGCAATTACTAGTTACTAATTTAAAAATAAAACTAAATCTTTCTTAATAATTAGGCAATCCAAATTTAACATAAATTAACAATGAAATGAAGGGTGTAAAAAAAAAATTAAAGTAATGAAATTAATGTGAGGAAACATAATATTTTTTGCGTATAATATGTAACACAATTATTAAATTTAGAAAAGTATAATATGTAACACAATTATTAAATTAGAAATTAACAATAAAAATACCATATTTAAAATCACACAGTCTTCTTCATTCGTTGCTAGCATTAGCTCGATGCCAAAGTGAATAGTGAAAGCAAGTAGAATTAAATATACATTCTTTGCAAGGATCTTTGGAGCAAAATGTTAGAATTTATAGGATTTAATCTTACACAAAATACTAAAGCACCAATTCATATTCTTTCTGTTATTTTGTTTTCTATTTATACCTTTTTTTTCCTGATCTTTTCTTTCCTATTCATTTGTGTCAATTATTCCTATTTTAACGTGATCCTCCTTCTCAAAATATAAATGCTATGATCAAGTTGTGAGGTTCACACCCAACAGAGTGTGATCACGAGGGCCACTTTAAGTGAGGGAATTAGCATGCTTATCCAAAAAAAGAAAGTGAGGGAATTTACGGTGTTAAGTACAAGGGATGTATTTCTCACTGTGATAAAAATGTAAGAGACGTTAGCGATTAGTTAAAAACTAGATGGGGTGTTGGTGTTATGTTTAAAAATCAGGGAGGCGAGTGTAATTTGCCCTTGTGTTCCTAATGGTGGCCCAAGTGGGAAAAAATAAGAAATTCAATCAGAAGCTAACCAAACCTGATTTAGAAAATTGTTGGTTATTTCAGTACATTTTTAAATAGATGTGAGTATCTCTACAAGGTTTGATAGTTTGTGACCAACGTTAATCTTTGTTGCCGGTTCGGCCTTCAGAGTAAAGGAAACTTACGAAGCATTCAATCAAAGTGGAATTAAAGCTAGTATTTGTATATAGAAAAGAGACAATGATGTTCCAATTGGATTGCAATTACATGAAGAAGAAATAAATAAAGCAATGACAGTGAAAGGATGGAGGAATTTAATCTTCTCCTCTTGTAACTGGAACAAGTCTTCCTCAATTTAGCAAAATCTTCATTCATTTCCATCCAAGGAAATTCCAACAGCATCTTTTTCTGCTTCTCCAACACAGCAACCTCGTTTTCCAAACGCAATTCCTGTATCAAACAAACAAGAAAATATTTTGAAACCATTGATTATTTAAGAATAAATTATTAATGACACCTAATTATAGTCTTCAATTTGGTATCCATTCCATAACTCCAAAAAGGCTACGCAAAAACTTTCAAGTTTCATTGTTACAAAGAAAAAATGAGCTAGGATGCGTGGACGGGTACAAGATGCGCTAATTCAAAACAATTAATGTAAGTGTACGTCAACAGAAATTGAGTCATTTTTTTATAACATAATATGAGAGATATAAATTGTTCAATTCACAACAAAAAATATAGATGGTGTTATTTTTCATGCGCTTAAAAATGTTGGCACAAAACAATAATCAAACAACATAAGAACATACCTTAAAATCACTTATGAGTGATTGTAGAGTCTTAAATTTTCGGTAAGGCCACTTTGTTATATTGAGCTCCTTGCACCTTTTTTTTAAAATGGTCATCCCAACATTCATATTTTTGGCAGCCGTTGTCTGAGGAACATCAAAATGTTTCTTTATTTCATCAAATAACAAAGGCGATCTTTTTTTCCTAAAGCTAATAGGAGGCAATGTTAATTGCATTGGCAAAACATTGTTTTCCACATCCTCTTCTTTTTTTACCTCTTCCTTCTTACCAGGAGGCAATGTTGATGAGATTGTCAACACTCCATTTTCAACCTCATCTTCTTTCTTCACTTCTTCATTTTCTATCTTTATGATTTCAGCATGGTCTGGAACGATGTCATTGAAGTGAAGTTGGTTATTTTTATATGCTGCTAGTTGAATTTCCCAATCAAACTCAAGCAACCCGACATCCATCATTCTGTAAACGTTAAAAACACAGAAGTACAAAGTAAAAATAAAATAAAATTTATTTAATACTCTATAGTTTTGTTGAATAGTTAGGCAAAATTAATTTAAAGTTGAAGTTTTTTTCAAAAATTTTAAATATATATAAAATGAAAGGAAATGACATCAAATAGTTGAATATTGAGTGTATCATACCCGACAAAATCCTTAACAAGAAATCAAATTGTTTGCCTGATCACAATTCGGATGGTCCAGATTCAAGCTCCATACATTAGGAATTATAAAAAAAAAAAATATGCTTGTTTGGGCTACCCAATCGAAATCGAACAAACACCAACATCGTGATTGTGCGATTGCGGGAACCGCAAAATTCAATTTCAAATAATGTTCCTATTCCGCACATCATTTTATAGGATTAATATTCTATTCTATTTTTCTCATTCATCGCTCGAAAAGATTATTGATGTAGTGTAACAGAAAACAATCCACATAACACAGTGTTGTGCAAATGCTGAGAATGAAAACAGGACAAAATAGGATTATAGAAAGTAGTAAAAGTGAAATTAGTGGTAGTTTTTACATGTCTTTATCATTTTGTTGGTTGCTAAACCAATTGGAGCATTGAGTCATTTTAGGTAAAAGAATAGAGTGGTAAATGAGAGTGTAAATGAGTGACGGTATGAGTATCAAAGTGTGCAGAATGTGGGTGGGTGTTTAGGATACAATAAAATGTGCACGATGAGACAAGAAAAACAGTAAAATCTTATTTTCTCAAAATTCATAACCATTTTATTGTGAAAAGAGAAAAATAGTAAACTTTTAGTCCAAAAAAATAATAATAGTAAACATTGTTCCTATGCTGTTTTGTATTTGGAAATTATATTATTGTTTCTATTATCTTTTATTTAACTTAATTTACTACACACGTATACAAAAAGAATTTTAGGTACTTTTATATATAAAATGGATACAAGAATACAAAACGTATCTTAAGTTCTTGTATAACGAAGATGAAATTAAAGGATTCAAATGGACCAAAAATTAATTATAGAACCAAAGTGATAAAAAAAATAGTTAAAGACTAAAAAATTAATTAAGCCTTTTTTTAATGGCAAAAGGATATATATTGAACATCAAAAAACAAAGGTCTTGTACAAACCTCATGATGCTAGCACCCAAAAAGGAAAATAAAAAATACCCACAAACAGAAGAACATGATACATTATTGTGATTTGTCAAAAATAAATAAATAAATGATACATTACTATAATATGTTGTAAATGGATCCTCTCATTTCTCTCATTATTTCCTTCTCTCTCCACCAATTTGCTTGTATCTCTTTCTTGATCTTCTCTTTCTTAATATTTTTTTTTTATTTTCTTTTGATCTTCTCTCAGAAATTGAGAGAGATAGATACAACTTGGTGAAAGAGAGAGAAGAAAAGAACTATCGAATGAGAGGATTTGAATCCCATATGCAAGTATGTATGTTGTGGAATGAAAAGAAATTGAAAATAGTACAAGTGAAATTAGTGGTAGTACTTACATATCTCTATCATTTAGTGGGGAAATCCAATTGGAGCTAGCTTCACTGAAGAAACCCATAGCAATGTGTGAAAGAATGGAGATTGATGAGTAAGGGTATGAGTGAGTGATAGTGTGAGTATCAAAGTGTGAATAATGTGGATATCTTATTTATAAAAGTTCTTAAGTCTTTTAGACAATTTTTTTTGAGCCAAAAAAGTTGTTCCACGTTTCCTTCCTAATTTTTTACTGTTTTTCTATTATTTTTTTTTAGAAAATGATCGCCTATCTTATCTTATTTATAGAAGTTCTTAAGTCTCCTCCAAAAAAGTTGTTCCACATTTCCTTCCTAATTTTTTTTTGTTGTTTTTCTTTTTTTTTTTTTAGAAAATGATTGCATATCTTATTTATAAAAGTTCTTAAGTCTCTTAGACAAGTTTTTGGAGCCGAAAATGTTGTTGAAGTCTAATGTACTTAAGGGGTTTTATTATTTGTAATTTGGAAGCATTATCAATGATTTTTTCATAACAAGTATTGCACCAATTGTTAACCCTAATCCTTCTCAATGATTTTTCATAACAAGAATTGGACCAAGAGTCAACCCTAATCAATTATCTATTTACAATAGCTAGCACCAAGATGTATGATATTTGTAGATGATGTAGTCTTAATTGGAGAGTCGAGGGATGAATTGAATGGGATGTTGAAGACTTGAAGACAAATCTTAAAAGAGTCGAGGGATGTAGAAGTAAGACTTAGTATATGTAATGTAATTTCAGCAAAAGACGAAGTAGTTCGACCTTCGAGATGAAAGTTGGAGATCATAACATATAAGTTACACAGTTTAAATATCCTGGGTTCATTCTTTCAACAAAAAATCTTGGGATCATAGGAAAAAATGACGGAGAAATAAAAGCAGATGTAAATCATTGTATTCAAGTTGGATGATTGAAATGGAGAAGAGCCTCAAGTGTTTTTTATGATAAAAACGTGTTGTTTAAGTTGAAGTGAAAAAATACCTGACAGTTGTTAGAACAACGATGTTTTACGAAATAGAGTATTGGCGGTTTAGAACAAATATGAGAATAAAGTAAGTGTGCGGAGATGGGAATGTTGTGTTGGATGTGTGGAAATACTAAATGGGATAAGATTAGAAATTAAAACATTATCGGATAATTGGGGTAGTACCTATAGTAAAAATATTGTGGAAAATAGATTTAAGTGGTTTGGACATGTAGAGTGAAAACATATAGATTATGTAGTAAGAAGAGTAAATCAAATAGAGGATAATCATATTACAAGAGGTATACAAAGACCTGGAAGAACTATAAGAGAAACTATCATGAAAGAGTTATAGATGAATAAGTTGGATCTAAATATGGTTTGTGATAGAACAATATGTATTTCAATCCATGTAGTCAACCTCACACAGTGGGATAATGTTTGGTTGTTTTTGTTGTTGTCTTTTAGAAGTATTAATTCATGTTTAACAATAACTATTATTTCATTTCATGATAAACTACCACATTTATTAGTCAATGAGATAATCAACTTCTCATGCATCGCACAGGTCCAAATACTAGTTTATAGAAGTATCGGTACGCGTGAAATTAATTTGGCCCTGAATGTTTGAGTCATTACATTTTTTAGATATCAAAATTCTCGGAATCATTTAATTTTTGCCTTTATTTAAGGATGCTGCAAATCCATTTACGCCTTATTAGTCATTCACTAAGGGAGAGGAATCCTTAATATTTCGTTCACTAGTGTATTAGTCCCACATAAAATGTAACTAAAAAAATCTTGACACGTAAAAATTCAGTTTATATAAAATTGAATATAAAATTATATTTTTTTTCTAAGAACAATCATAAATGTATTTTCATTGAATTTGAAAAAAATAGAAAAGAATGAAAGACAAACGAATGAGCAATAAGATGTACCACTAACTCTTTTTTGAAGACCAGACATAAGACAAATATAAATATAAATATAAAAAAATTAGTTTATATTCAAATGGCAACAGCTTAAACCCTAAAAAAAATGGCAACAACATAATGACAAATAGAGTTGGAAATAGGCTACACCGGCCTATAGGAGGTCTACCACATAATCTACGTCAGGTTAAGTCAGAGTTTTTAGAAATTCTATTCGGCTAAAACGACCAACCATATAAAAAGCCTTTAAGGCCAACCAAATCGGCCTTTTTTTTTTTTGTTTGTTAATCCTTCAGTTTTCAGAGAAAGAGGGATTGATAATCTGAAATTCAGCTTAGAAGCAACTAAACACTGACCAAAAATGGTTCCATCGAAAAATATTATTTAAATAAATATAAATAATATTTATTATTATTATATTAAATTTTGTACTTTAAATTAAGTATAATTTTATTAATTTTTTCAATAATGTAATCTTTCAAAAAAAAAAAGAAGTAATTTAGATGCAATGGTATGCTGTCCCTTGAGACATCTGATAAAATTGGAACGATACAGATATGCAATGGTACCCCTGAAGTTAATTTTCGGAGTTATTTAATAACCTTTTCTGGAAGAGTTATCAGAGTTATTCATTCATTAAGTAAGGGTAATCCTTAATGTTTCATTCACTAGCGTATGAGCCCTACATAAACTACTCACTCTGTTCCATTTTATAAAACTACTAGGTATATAACCCGTGCGTTGCACGGGTTTGATTAAAATATTTTAATAATTAGTTTTTATCGAAAATAACAAATTTGTTAGGAATGTTGAATTTTTCTTTGATTTGAAAAATTGACTTTAAAAATATTTTTAAAGTCAAGTGAATATAGAATAAAAAGAGATAGATAAAAAAAATCTTGACATAGACAATTTGTCATTTATCTGTATAAACAAATATCTAGTCCGGTTTAGTCCTTAGTATATTTTTCAATATATGATTTTGCTAAAAAGTAATAGTGGATTACAATAAAAATATTCTATCTTTTGTTTCCCTTGGTTTTATATTAATATGTCTTTAGTTTATTTATTTTCAAAAAATAATAATTTTGAAAAGTTTAGGTGATGCCTAAACCAAATTTACAATGTACAATGTGTACATCTACAAAGCATTAGAGGTTCTTTTTGAACATGTAATGAATGAATTTGAAGTCTATGTATTCTTCGGAACCTGTAATTATTCTGCACAAAGATGATGTACAATGTGTATATCTATCTTTTGGTGGGTCGGAAACTAGTGCAAAAGACAAAAAAAAATGTATATCTACAAAGCATTACAGATTCTTTTCGAACCTGTAAAACACAATTTTAGTTTTAATTTTAATTTTAAATCCACCACCATTGAAGCAGTACTAAATGACATACCTCTTTTAAATTTAGATATGGCTTAACTAACATGAAAATTGGAACGTGTTGGAAGAAAGTTTAACTAACATGAATTTGAAGCCTGAAATAAAATTGTTCCACGTTAGCTGATATTTTCAAATAATAGTTGATTGAATTATGTAAATGATTTATATAAGATCTTGAACCTAACAGCAGCCACTGTTAAGCAAATTAATTACTCAACAATTGAAAGAACACAACAATTGCATTGCTGGATAGGATTCAATTCAAATTTTCCTTTCGTTAGTTTTTCTAAGAAACAACAACACAACCGTTCTTAGTAGCCAAGATCAAACATAACTCTTTACACGGGAAAAAGTTACTGTAATGGCCGTCAATTAACAGTGTTAGGCAAAGGGGGTCTCACACATGATTTATCAAATAAATAAGGGAGGTTTGTGCATAGTGAAAAAATAGAGGGGTGTATCTTACATTTGCATAAACTTTAGGGGAGGTCGGTATAATTTTCCCAAATAAAAACCTTTAGAGAGATGTATTTAAGATAAAGAATGCATAACATTACACATTAAACATTAGAGACGTTTTAGTTGTGTCAATAACACTATAAGTTTCAATAGTGTTGTTAGATAGAATAAGAGAGAATGAGAATAAGCTCTTTTAGAAGTGCCACATAGGCATAATGCTTGCATATAATTAACTCAAGTTTCTTTTACAAAGATATATAGATTCTTCAAAAATGAAATACATTAAGAAATGTTATTGAACTAATAAAATTTGTCATAGACATGTATATATTTACCAAATTATACTTTGTAAATTGGTATATTTAATGTTAACTTTCACATTTCAAGATACATTGATAGTATTAATAATGGGTATATTTTAAAAAAGACTAATAAATTCATCTAAAAAATTTCCTTCAAAAATAAAAAAATTCATCTAAAAATTTGTAGAGCGTCTTATGTTTACGGATATTTTATTTTGTAAATGGTCTTATAATTAGGTACCGATGGAGTATACAATTCTAACAATTTTAGTTTACATAAAATTGAATATATTTTTTTTTGGCTTAATCAAGAGGGGATAGACATCCGGGAAACGCACAAACATCCAAACTAGATTAAAACCTCCACGAGAGTCTCATCCTATGTCGCCGACCCCATAAATTAATATTATTAAAGAAGAGGAAAATCTGTAAAAAAAGAAAAAGAGGGGGGTGGGGTGGGTTTGGACCCAATTCTCAGAAGCAAAAATAACGAAAACAGAAGCTAACGATACATCGGCAGACCAAAGCGGTGTTATTAGGTTGGTCTAAGTAAAACCCAAAAAAAAAAAAATAGCATACACTCATACAAAAGAATAGTGCGCATGAAATTAATTTGCCGTGAATGCTTGAGACGTTCTTTTTTTTGGGTAGCAAAATTTTAGGAGTAATTGAATTAACTTTATTGAAGGAGAATGCAAACCCCATTTACGCCTAATCATAATTATTTAGTTATTCTTTTAATTAGCCTTCTTATTACTAGAACAAACTCTTAGAGTTAAAAAAAAAGGGTTAATAAGTCTTTACCCTCTGTAATATAGGTCATTTTCGATTTATCCCCTGTAAAATATTTTTTTTGATTTACCCCCGTAAAATATTTTTGTTTTGATTTACCCCCCTAATAGGCCAAACAAAAACGAAAATTTTTTGAAAAAAAAAAATTGGTTTTTGTTTGGCCTATTAGGGGGGTAAATCAAAACAAAAATATTTTACAGGGGGATAAATCAAAAAAAATATTTTACATAGGGGAAAACCAAAAATGACTTATATTACAGGGGGTAAAGATCTATTAACCCAAAAAAAATAACAAGAAAAAATAATATCACATTGAATTTAAAAATTGATTTTTTCTTCTTCAAATTAATCATGGCAAACGACATATTCTTGTTATTCAAACCACCCCTCATCTTAACTTTTTTACTGAATAAGTTATTGTTTTAATTGACTCAATTAAAAAAATTACTAAATCGTTGAAAAACGTCTAATAAACATGCAATTTGTCAACTTAGTATAACACATGAATATTTTTTTTTTATGGTTAAATCGCACCAATGATCAAAAATAAGGAAATTTAAAATAATAAAGGTGGAATTAAAAAAATGGTATGAAAGGGAACAACATAAAAAAACTTAAAATTTAATATAAAGTAAACTATACAATTGACATGAAAATAAAAAACAAAGAAAACAATTTATAATAATGTTCAAACTTTCGAGAAAGCCTACAATGTATTGAATCATTATATTAGGTTAAGAGCAACCACACAATTGATATTGACACCGCATATTCAACCAAAATATTAATGTATTAGTTATCTTGATCATTTCATTTATGTGTTGTTCATATCATCTACTTTTGTATCTAATGTGTATCTTTAACTCACGCTAGAGACCTTAATAAGGTCATATAGAGGGAACCATGCTAAAAAGGTCAGATATAGGCCACCATGCTAAAAAGGTAGTCTGGTGGTTACATGCAAGAAGTTTTTGTTCCTTTCTTCCGTGAAAAGAGAGAAAGGAAATCAAAAAATGGGAAAAATATGGAGAAGAAAAAAATGAACATGATAGAAATGATAAAGAAAAAACCTAAGGAGTGTGTGTTTTATCCGTGAGAATATAGGAAACAGAATGACCACACAAGTGAAATTGATGCAACATCTTTATTTAAAATGTCTAATAAACATATATTTTGTTAACTCAACATACCACATCTTCATTTAGTTCGATAGCTACATTAGGCTAAGAGCAACCACACAAGTGAGATTGACATAATATCTTCATTTCCTTAAGGTGTGAGACATAAAAGTCATATCACTTATATGTTTCTCAGCATCTACTCTCTTATTCAATGTGAAACTTTAACTCACATATGACATATCAACATATCTCCCTTAGTCAAAGTCTATTCCTTTCATATTTCCTAATGTCTTCCCAACTTGCAATATTTCATCTAACACATTAGAATCATTGTTCAACATCCAAACAGATTTGGTCATGTTTTATAATTATGAATTTAACAAGGTGTTTTCCTCTTGTAAACCAGTGATGATTGACATAAGTTTCTCCTTTTCCATTGGAAGAAAGAAGAGTTACCTCATTTTGAAGGTCAGAGTTAGCTGACAATAGTTTGTTCTTTTCAACCTGCAGTTGAACTATGATTCTCTTCTGCTTCTCTTCTGACTTAATCACCTCTTCATTTCTGACACAGAGCTCTTTGTAGGAATCAACAAATTCCTTACAAGAAACTCCTTCATGACCATATTCTTCATGAGACTCATATCTTCTTGTCAATGTTGTCATATGATTGGAATTTTCATTATTTGATTCATTCTTAGACACATCATTATATCTATCCTTTCTTTGAGATTCATTGTTTCTGTTGATGTCGATTGAGATATTCTTGACATTTGGTCCACGTCTTCTATCCATTTTTTCCAAGACTTTGTTGAATTCTCGCATAATTGATTTCACATTGAACATCTTCTTAATCAGTGTTGGAAACGAAAGCTATGCTTTTCTTCTTCTTTTCATATCTATCATTGATAGCAAATTCAAAGGTTTGAAGTGACCCAATTAGTTCATCCGCCTTCATGTTGCTAATGGCTTGGACTTCCTCAATGACCGTGACTTTCATGTCAAATCTCATGGGCAAAGATTTGAGGATTGTTCTAACCAGCTTCTCATCATGTCAAGAATATTCATGTGAAAGTCAGGTATGGATTCATAATCTTTCATTCTGAGATTCTCAAATTTAGTAGTGAGAAGTTGGAGCCTTGTCGCACTTTAGAAATACATTCAAAAGTAGTTTCAGGATTTCCCAAGCATCTTTGGTCATAGTACATGTGTTTATTAACCTGAACATATTCTTGTCAACACCATTGAACAAAGCATTCAAAGCTCTAGAGTTTCCAATAGCAAGGCTATCTTCATCTTTAGATCATTCTTCTTCTGACTTTAAGGTAGTTGTGGCTTTACCATTTTTGTCCATAACAACAGGGTGCTCCCAATCTTTAATGATAACTTTCCATGTTTTGCTATCCATGGATTTGAAAAAGGCCATCATTCGAGCCTTCCAATAATCATAGTTAGTACCACCCAAAATTGGTGGTCTACTGATAGACCCTCCGTCCATATGACCAGAATTTATCTTTCCTGGAGCTCACCCAATAGCAGAGCATGGTACCTGCTCTGATACCAATTGAAATTCACTATAGTACTATCAATTTGAAGTATACATAAAAACCCTTGGTCTACTAGCTTCCCACTTAATCACTACACGTATAATCTTTACCTAAGACTCTCCTATTCCTAGATATGAGATCCCCTACTCACTTCATCTTAATCACAATCCCAGTGATTGTCCTAAAAGTAACAACAGAAATAAAGACAATCTCCTAAACTAAGAATCAACTCGTGCTTACAAGCTTTGAGTGATTCAAAGTTTTACAACTCAACTACAAAGTCCAACTCTAATATCAAGCAGATATAAGAGTGACTTATAAATAACAAGAACAGACAAAAACCCTAATTGACTCTTTTGTGAATTGCGGCTTTAATGACAAATTAGGCCTTGAATCTTCCTTTATATAGCCTCATTGTAGAAAGGGCTTGATGCACAACTCGGGCTAGACATCCAGCTGAATCACGAAATTCCAGCACAAATATTCTGAAGCAGATCAGATGTTTCCTTAAATATCGCAAGAACATTCTTAAGGAACACGCTAAGTTCAACTTGCCAATATCTGCTTCTAGAAACACGCTTCTTGGTCAACTTTTCACGTGAAACAAATCTTCAGAGCATATTCAGGAATCTTCACAGTTTAGATTAATCTCCAAGAAAGAGGATCAAGGCACGCTATGATGTCGCACCAACATGTCAAGAACCTTGTCTGGCATCTTGCTAGAATTCTTTGTTTTAACAAAATGCAGCCAACACATGTGTACAAACCTAACATTAATTTTATGCTCCTTTCTTTCATGAGAGGAATGAAAGAAAATTAGAAGAAAAAAAATACATGAAAAAGGAATTTGAACATGATAAAATATAAGGAAAACAAAACAAGTATTGTGTGTTTTGTTGGTGAGGGTATAGGGAACATTGTGAGTTGACGGTGTTGTTATGAGTTTGTTGAATGAGTTGGAGATTTCTAGATAATTATTTTACCTGAAAATTAGATTCAATTAAAAAGATGCCACATAATTTTAAATGTCTAATAAGGATGTATTTTGTCATCTCAACATAACACATGTAATTTTTCATTGTCACTTGCCACCGAAGGTCAAAAGGGAATGAGTTTGATATAATAGACGTTGATTGAAAAAATTCACATAAAAGAGAATGACATCCAAAATTCACAAGTGAATTTCACCCCACTTCTTCACCCTAAACCTTAAGGCATTAGATATATATGTTACATCACTTTATATGTTGCCTAATATATACTCTTGCAACCAATGTAAGACTTTGACTCACTTGACACATTAACATCTCTCCTTCAAATGAGACTATCCGTATTCATGATCTACCAACAGGAAGCACTCCTGATTCCACGTGAACTCGGACCAGACATGATATCTACGTTGGACCTTATGAGAAAGTTAAATTGGTGTGGATCGACCCATTAGACAGGGAGCAATAGAAAGATACCACCACATCTTCTATTGTTATTTTATGTATGACGAAATTCTAAGCTGTGTATACAGGTGCACGTGAAAATATATGCACTGATGTGTCCATTAAATAATTATTTTTTTATTGTATTTAATTGTATATTGATTTGATTGCACATGGTTTCAATTATTTTTTGACATATCCGACAATCAAACTATTTTGATAAATAATATCCAAATAAGCTCTCTAATTCAGTTTAAAGTATTAATATTGTTCTAATTGTAGTGTGCTTCTCCTATTGCGCTGAGATTTATCTAACTTTTCTATCAAATACGTAGATAATAATATAATGAGATTAAAATTGTATTGTAATTATTTTAGTAAATACAATAGATTAAATTGTAGACTCCATAAAATCTACCTCTTGTCCGACATCTTGCTAGAATTCTTTCTTTACCAATTCTAGGGTGGAGTTTGTTAGGCGACAAGTAAATAGGGTTGCTCATGTTCTTGCAGAAGAAGTCACATTACTTTTTTGTTTTGAAGGAAGAAGAAGCCACATTACTAACTAGTCTCGTCATTTATTTTCATATACTCGAACATATTGAAATTCTTATTATTAATGAAATGTTATAAGCATATTCCTTAAAAAATAATCTACCTCTTGGTGGTTGTTTATAGCTAGAAAAAAGGGGAACATTGTATGTTTTTTGAATGATTTACAAACACAACATTTTGTAAAAAAAATAATGTTTAAGTTAGCAAGTTGTACACCGCAAAAAAAATCAACTTATCCCCATTCAAACCAATTTAAATAAAATAAAGGATAATTTAGTAAATTGCACTCAATTTTTTTTCAATAAAATTTTTTAAAAAAATTGAGGAAGAACTTTTCAAAAATTGTTTTCTAAATTTACAAAAATAACATTTTGTATAACTTTTTTTCCAATATATATATATATATAAACATGAAAACGGATGGCAAAAAGATACAAGTTTGAGCTTACTATGCACATTCACTCCACTCAATTTTATTATCACTTTTCACTACTTTTTTTTTTCACGTTAACTTTTATTCGAATGGCACAAGTCAAAGAACTATAAAATTAATTTAAAGAAAAGAATTTTATTCGAATTTTCTTTTTGTTTTGTTTTTAAGATATTCATTGAATAATTTAAGATTATATTTTGATATTTTTTTTGGTGGTGTACAGAATTTGAACTCGGACCTTGCATATCTTTATCAACTAAGTTAAGTTCACGGGACATATTTTGATATTTGATTACTTGTGCTTCAAGGACAAAAATTAACATATAAAAAAACTAAATCTTTTTATCATAATTAGAACAAAAGGATGGTATTTTTTTTAAGGGACAGCAAAATAACTGTATTGGAAATATATAATTCTTTAAGTTTTATGATATTCTTTGAATAATTTTTAAGATTATACTTTTATATTTGATTTCCAAGGATCGGAATTAACATCTAAAAAAACTAAATCATTTTGTCATAATTAGGCAATCCAAATTTAACATAAATTAACAATGAAATTGAGGCCCCGTTTGGATTGGCTTATTTTGAGCTTATGTGGGCTTATCTACTCCCATAAGCTTTTTTAAAGGTGTTTGGGTAAATAAATAAAAATAGTTTATAATAGTTTCATAAGCTGCTTATGCCATATTTTAATAAAAGCCTAAATTTTCAGCTTACCCTCTAGCTTAACAAGGAGCTTATGAATTTATGTAACCTCCTTCGATTCTCTCTGGATCCACTTTTTCAAAACATATATTCTAATTATAATGTTAGTTATCTTTGGCGGTGCATGAGTAACAAAATTGTTATATACTTATATTACTAAATTAACACACTTAACAAAGTTTTTTTTTAAGGAAGATTTTTATTATTTTTTTGTTACATAAGAAAATGAAACTGAATATTAATATTTTTCTTATATGAATATTTTTTTGTTACGTAACTATATACTTATCTAATGATAATTTTGACTTATATGAATATTGATATTCTTTTTAAGGACGAATATTGATTATACTATATATATAATTATAATTAATAT
>Ga0315914_1006310_pt1 | contig 16852 bp, 5 predicted proteins | sample MpolenodulesMG_FD_203920 | JGI IMG/M metagenome (GOLD analysis project Ga0315914, IMG submission 203920) | Medicago polymorpha root nodule microbial communities from Los Angeles, California, United States - elongated nodules | ecosystem: Host-associated > Plants > Roots > Nodule | place: USA...
ATATATTATAATTTTTTTATTTATATATATATATATATATATATATATATATATATATATATATATATATATATATATATATATATATATATATATATATATATATATATGTGCGTGTGTGTGTATTTTTTTTATGAAGCTAAAATGGAATTTCATAAAACAAACCTCTTTACTTTCACCGCACAAGGTATGCTGAAGAGAAGCAAAGAGCAAAATCAAGTTACATCATAAACATGTAAGGGACACCTGAATGAAAATAGGAAGAATCATTACAAGAAATTTAAAGGATTGACCCACCACGAATGGTAGTCAAAAGCAAGATTTTTGGGGTTCACTTTCAACCAACCAAAAGATTGAGCCTAAATGTTGTCAAGCAAATGGTGAATAGTATTATTTGAATTCTTGAAGATTCTGGCATTTCTTTCTTTCCATAAGACCCAAGCTAAAGAAAATCAAACTAAATGAATAATGTCTTTCTTTCGTTTAGAAAAACCACCAAAGGAACCAAACTGAGCTAAATGATATGAAATATTAAGCGGAGTAACCAAGACAAAGCCTAACCAATCATATACAGCTAACCAAATTTGGCGGAAAAAGTTGCAATGAAGAAATAGATGAGTGGCGTCCTCTAGATTACCACATCCCCCCACACATCGTTGAGAAGTAACTGGAAGCACCCCTCTCTTTACCAAATTGTCATTTGTTGGTAAGCAGTTGAGAAGAAGGCGCCACACGAAAATATTGACTTTCAGAGGTACATCTTTGTGCCAAGAAAAAAATGGATGTCATTGGCATTGATATGTGGAGTAGAAGTTTGTTGAAGTAGATTGTAAGCACGGTTAACGGTGTAAGATTTTAAAGTGTGAAGTGTTCACCGCCACCTGTCAGTAATACAATCCTAAAGATGAATCTTATTCTTGATGCATTTTGCATGATGAACTTATTCTTGTATTTCGTGTTATTGGTTTATTACTTTTCATTATATTTTCAGGTTTGTTTGAGACATACTTGATACTTGACAACAGTTGTGATGTGGATGAGCTTAGAGTTGTATCAAATATATGTCGTAGTTACTTTAATGTTTTCCTTAACTTTTATATTTATTCATCTATATCTATTTTGTGCTCTTGATTAATTATTTTGTACTTTTTTGTTTGGTTTTGTTCTCTACTTTGCAAAGAACATTCATGGAGAACGTTAATGGAAAAAAAAAAAATAGTTTATAGATTCATAGAGAAATAAAGACTGCTTTTCTTTCTTTGTTTTAAAAAAAAAAATCAAATTCTTTCAATTGAATCAATTGAGTGATTTGTATTAGATTGAGAATCTCAAATTGATGTTATGTTTTATTGTAGATGGAAACCCAAAAAGATATGTTATTATCTCATTGATTATGAATCTATTGATACAATTGATTTTTGGGTGCTTTCATGAACTTAGATGGAGTATTTTCTTTATCGTGGTGATAATGCAATTTCAATTGTTTGTGATTCATTGAGAAACAATCAAGGTTGATATTTATTAGTTATAACGGATATATTTTTAAGTTGATGAAGAATTAAGATTATGAACCATTTGTTTGTTATTTAATTAAGTGACGAACAATTTGATACAATGAAGTTTCAAGTTGAAGAAGACAATGGTTGGAAGGGTGAAGCTGTTGTCATTCCCATCGTCATAATGGATTATGGAGCAACAAGCCTCAATGATTATAATGGTTGATAGTTGTATTAATTATTTTGTTTATATGTTGTTAATGGATGCTATTTTTTTTTTGTTTTATTGAACTTAAGGGGTAACTTCATTTGGATTCAACTTTCATATGACATTTTTATGTTTTTTTAATTGTGCGAAACTATAAATATTATGTAATTTTTTTACTACTATATATATATATATTATTTAAATATACGTAAATAATGAAAACCTCTTTGACCCTAGTTGAACGCCGGTCAAACCTTAAAGTCTTATATCTATAGGCACATCAGTTCAATGACCGATCTGGTTCTGATTACCTTGTTATATACATTTTCTTTTTACAAAAACAAACAAAATTCATTCATTCAAAATGATAGAGTGTATTAGAAGATGCAGCTGCTGCCATGAGTAATATTGCAGAACCAGGCTCGGCTAGGAGGAACAGTACATAGAGATGGCAGAAACCGCTGCGTGGAAGGCTCAAATGTAACGTGGATGATTCCTTTTCAGCATCTACTAACAAGTTCGGTATAGGCATGTGCATCCGTAATGAAGAAGGGCGTTTTGTTTGTGCAAAAACGATGTGGTTCTCCCCGGTTTGCTGATGTGGGTGAAACCTTGGGATTGTATTATGCTATTCGGTGGGTTCATGAGCTACAACTACAAAATATTGATTTTGAGGTAGATTCGAAGCGTGTAGCAGATTATTTCAACCGAAGCAATAGAGATATTACTAAGTTTGGAATTATTATGGATAGTAATATTCAGTATTGCTCCTTAAATTTAGCAAACTCTCATGTTGAGTTTATTACGAAGCAAGCAAATGAGGTTGCACATGAATTGGCAAAGACAACCACTTCCTTGACTAGCTTCTTTATTTTTAATGATGTACCGACATGTATCCATATTTTGATTTATAATTAAATGTTATAAGTTTATTGCTCTCATTTTTTTTATAGAGTGCATCATTCAACATCGCTAGAAACATCAAAGATGAATTTGTGAACAAACTCACATTATCCAAGTTAATAACATAAACGACAAAATGTCATCAAATAATATGATAAAATTAAAGTGACGGAATACTCATGCATCCAGATATGCAATGTTAATGCCCAAATCATTAATCGAATAACTTATATTTTAACATGAACTAATTGAACACCGCATCAAGACATAAAATCAAACAATGTCGCACGAGACGACAAACAACACAACGACATGCTCAAAATGGAGAAATCACAAGGAAAAAAAACTATATCTATATGAAAATCACTTAATTAGATTGAAATAGAGAGGAAAAGATAAATAAGAGTAATTTTGGGTCAAAGTTCAATCCAAAACCACCCCAGCAATAAAGAAAATAGAAGAGCGAACCTAGAATGAAAATTAAGGTGGTTCGCTTGTAATACACATGGTTTTCCCTCAATTTGATGTAATCGTAATTTATAAGTTGTATCCTTCTTTTTTTTTTGACTAAAGTTGTACTCCCTCAACTATGTTCAATTGTTTCCTTCTATATTTATTCCTGAAAACTAAATCAGTTTAATTATATTCCTAAATGTGGTACAGGTACGTATATGCATTTTTTTGTTTTTATGTCCAAACATATATTGTTGTCTTTATTTTTTATTTTCACTTGAACGATATAATGAAGATCCAATTGGATAATTTTACACGGGAATGAAATTTTCATTAAAAATATAATCTTATATCTATGAAAATATATTAATACTTTTAAACTTCCTTTTTTTCAATTTATTTTCAATATCTTTATGTTACATTTTTTTATGAAATTGGGGAACAAAGAAGTCAAGATTATTTGAAGTGACACACTAATAGTCGTTTTATAAAGATTTGTTTGTCACAACGTAGATACTAAAATCTGTTAATTTACTCGTTACATTTTAAATTTTTATAACCAGATATCAAAAATTTTGTTAATATATATTTTTTTACAATAAGATATACTCACAGTAAAAACAATAATAATATAAAAAAGTTACATGATAGTCAAAAACGATCTATATTTTTAAATACGAACTGATGAGGTCACGTTCCAGATTAACGAATTAATTGATGTCAAAGCCACTACTCAGTCCTTTTGAAAATTACTAACATTCATCAGCTAAACTATTCACATAACATACTATGACAATTTTTTTACTATTATATAAAAAATGGTAATATAGAAAATATTGTTTGGTTTGTCTCGATGAATAGTTTTAAAAATATCATTATTTTATTAATAAATAATTTAAAATATTAAGAATCAAATTTATACATTAACATATATAAATTAATCAAAAAACTTAGTTGTCACCACTCTTCTTCTTCTTCTTGATCTATCAAAGAGGAGTGATTTGAGGTCAATTTTGATCCAAAATCATCTATCCGAATCGTTTTTCCTTATTTTTTTAGTTAAATAAGTGATTTTCACATATTTTAAGTTTTTTTTTTCGTTTGTTTTTATGATTTATCGTTTTTCCTTATTTTTTAGTTAAATAAGTGATTTTCACATATTTTGAGTTTTTTTTCGTTTGTTTTTATGATTTCGTCATCTTTGCACGAGTATGTTTGTTTTGATTTCTAGTCTTTGTACGATGTTTTTTTTATTTCCCATCTTAGTGTGACGGTGTTTATTTGATTTATATTGGAAAATTAGCTTTGAGCATGTGCATATCCAATCAAGTCAACGTTAGGGATCTGGAAACATGAGTATTCTTGAGACTTTAATATAATCATATTTGTAGGCATAAATTTTTGGTCGCTTTATGCTATTAAATTGAATGTTGTTAGTTTGTTCGCAAGTTTGTCATTTTTATTTTTCTTAGAAATCGTGGTTGGGCCTAACACAACTCCAAAAAACCAGCTTGTGAGGTGAGGATTACCCCCACTTATAAACACATTGTCAGGCCATCATCTATCTGATGTGGGACTCTTAACACACCCCCTCACGATCAACACTATTGGGCTTGGTTCGTGGACATAAACGATGGGTGGCCCGATAACGAAAACCTGATAGCAGGTGACCCAATGGATCTTGGAGAGACTCTGATACCATCTTAGAAATCGTGGTTGGGCCTAACACAACCCCACAAAACCGGCTTGTGAGGTAAGGATCGCCCCCACTTATAAACACATTGTCAGGCCATCACCTATCCGATGTGGAACTCTTAACAATGTTATGAATCATGGAATCTCATGGATAAAGATCATAGTGATCAGCTAGAGAGAGGGCATAGTAGTATTCATGTGGGAGATAACCATAGAGACTCATAGGAGAATCAATAGATTTGATAAAAGATGAATGAAATGATACATGAGTGTTCATAGAGTTTAGTTGTGTAACTAACTCTAACTAACTTGCTTGCTCTCCAAGTTATCTAGATTGCTTGCTCTCCATGTTATCTTCTCACTATACTCTAATAATTTTCAATGACTTTGAATTTATATTGTATCGATATACTCTATCGATTTGAATTAATAAATATCGTTTGTTTATGTAGAAATAATATATAAAGTAATCAACTATATCAATTATTTTAGAATGAAGGAGTATAAACGATTGATTTCTTTGCTTTGTCGAGGCTCAAATTAATGAATTATTAAGAGGGGTATTTCATTTTCGCAGGTTTGAACGTGGCTGCATAACAGCTACTTTTGTCTGTACTGATCTACTGCTAGATGCCAACTACGAGGATTAATAGAAACCTATTTAAATTCAGTCGTTTTTTTTTAAAAAAAAAACAATTATCTTTTCTGTTATTGGTTTTTAATTCAACTATTGAATATGAATTGATAAATTTGGTCAAACGTTGTCACACACCAGGAATTTTTTTTTTTTTGTTGTGAATGAACTCACCAGGAAATATAAGTACGGATAGTTGTACCAAAATAATAAAACAATAAATTTCTCTTTCGTGTCAACAATAAAGAAAAAAATCATTAAAAGATTCATCATTTATCCAATTCAATTTAAATTTGCCAAAAGTCAATACATCATTTTCTGATATTAAGGGTTTAAATATCAACATGCACTGATGCACCCCTGACCAAAAAAAAAATATCAACATATACTTGCATTACAACATTAGCATCTTAAATTTGGTGTGGGCTTAATATTAAAGAAATGGTCTTGCTAAGTTGTGCACATATGACACATCTTATGGTATCAAAAGGTAGAAATTTTTCAACAAAAAGAAAAATCAATTTTTAAACCTTTGAAAGGTTGAATACATAACTTCCAAGACAATATTTCTCAATTTAGTTTTTTGATTTTTTAACATGTGTCATAAGGGCACATGCTAGCATTGTCTTTGGGTTTTGCCATAGTGAATTTTATTAGGTTTTGTTCTGGAGTGGGTAGAGATGTGGCAACAAAGATGCTTGTGTTAGAGAAAGTCAAGTGCGGAGGAGGAAAGGTTCTGGTGTAGAGAAGATTGTTCTCTTGCAAGGGAAAGAAACATGCAAAAACAAGTTAGCACTTGCAAAATGAGGAGGAACTTGTGCAAAACATAATGAAATTGTGATCATACCTTGAGTGTGACGCTAAGTCACACTTTATAGCTAGAGACGATGTAACTGTCCCCTAAAACTCAATGCAAAGTGAGGAAGCTGTTAGAGATTGATCTGACATTCATGATGTCACAATGAACAATCATGTGCAGTGAGGTGTACGTCAAATCTGTATGTGGTGTCCTTCTTTATGTGGATTATGGGTTAATGGGAATGTTAGTATTGGGTCGCCAAAATTGGCTTCTACCCTGTACAAAACAATTTTCATCCAAGTCATTACTATGTTGACGTATGAAGCTTTAAAAGAAACATGTGTGACGTCGACCCTAAAACATTTTCAAGGAGATCTCGGGCTTGAGGTATGCATGTTCAATGCGTAAGATGAATCACTATGAGTTGGAGTAGTTGGCACTAAATGGTTGTAGGATCAAAATGACATTTCCTTCATTGATTATAGACATGTGTACCACACGGACATACGGAGAAGGTGATACATCTAAAGTACTTGAGAGAGGTTACATTCTAGAGGCGCGTTTAGAAGCGTTGGATTTTTGTTTTCATCTTCTTTGAAATCTGAATTGTATGTTTCTCCCTTCTAACGTTGCTATTAATCAGGAGTTTGTTGTTCCTTGGAAACTTTTTGAAGTCTTACCAAAGTACTTTACTCTGTGTTTGAGTGCTAAAGTTTTGAGGTAGCCCGTGTATTTATAGTTCCCATAAACATAACCTAATAGGCTGGAAGGACATGAACCTAACCCAATAGATTACAAATGGCAAGAAAAATAAAAATTTAAAAAGATCATCACATAAGGATTTCATTCTTATATTATCGAAAATAGTCTTTCTCTGTCTCTGCATCACTCCAAGAGTCAACAATAGCCATATAAGAAAATGTATTACTCTGTTGATCATATTTGTTTCTTTTCTTGATTCTCCGTTAAAACTCAAATCTGCTACAAGCAGTTGTACTAGATGTTGTATAGGAACTGATTCATTAATTTACTCGACAATGGATTTGACCGAGATGCAATTTTAGCTGGACTAGTGACAATAGGATCATTATTTGCTCCACGCCTAACATCCTTTTTTGCATGCCTTAAATCAGACCAAAACTAGGAACTGATTCCTTAATGTTACTTGGCAATGGTTTTGACCGAGAAATAACTCGACTAGTGACAATATGATCACTCTTTCCTCCATGCCTAGCATTCTTTCTTGCATGCCTTAAATCAAACCTAAACTGAGAATTTCTACCTCCTAATTTATTACAGACCCTAGTTTGTGAGTTATGGCCTAATTCAGAGGTTAGCAAGTTGTCGTTCCCTTTAAATCTACCAAGTTGCCATTTTCTTTATATCATAGAATCTTTATTTATAATGACTTCATCAATATTAATAAATTTACTTGCATTTACCTTTTTTTTTCCTTTTGTATCTTCATGATTTTCATGCTCTTGAAATTTTGATTGAGTGCACCACTCAATTGCTCCCGCTTATTATACCTTTTGACCACTATCTAGAGACCAAAATATGATGGGATATCTTCTTTATTCGTTTGTGAAATTTTCTCATGAATCAAAAGAATCTTCAACATAGAATTCAAATTTACCGGTTGTTGCACTTCCCGAACATAAACCATAGACAAATTTACATCTCTTGTAAAAGACTCCACCCCCTTGGACAAAAGAAACTCTCACAAGATAAGAAATTGAAACTCTACTTATCTATGATAATTTAATTAAAAATGTTATTTCAGCAGGGAGATAGTATAATTTTAACTATTTTGATATTATCTATAAGAAAAACTATTTTGATATTATATATCTCTAAGAAAAACTATTTTGATATTATATATGGCATTATTTTTTCAAATTTTTTTCTAAAAGTATTTCGTGAGCTTAGTTCAGTTGGTAAAAACAATACATAATATATGCAAGGTTTGGAGTTCAAACCTCGACCACAAAAAAAAAAAAAAATATATATATATATATATATAACTAATTTTATTCAAAACAAAAAAATATAAAACTAATTTTACTTTACTTTTGTGTTTTTTTTTTTAAGAAACTTTACTTTTGTGTTTTGAATCTTTTGATAAAATAATTTCAATTATATGTTTAGAGCGAGATAGAATAACTACAATAATTTAACAATACTCACCTCTATAGAATGGAAGTTCTCTTGCATCAACTATTAAAATCATAATAATAGAAAATATAATCTTGCTCTACATGCCCACCTCTTGGTAACTTTTTTCCAATAATTTTACAATAGCTACTACTTTTTTCTTAGGGTTAAATAAGTTTTTCGTCCTTACTTGGTAACTATAATCTTGCTCTACATGCCCATCTCTTGGTAAATTTTTCCCAATAATTTAACAATAACTACTACTTTTTTCTTAGAGTTAAATAAGTTTTTCGTCCTTATAAATATATCGAATTTTAATTTTAGTTCCTAAAAAATTAAACTGAATGTTTTCATCTTCACAAAAAAAATTATTTTGATTTTGGTCCTTAATGGTCACATTATGTTCATATGAAATTAAGATTATAACTCTTTAATGTTCAAATTGTATCCATGTTATGTTTGTTTATTATTTTCAACGTTTATATATTCATATTATGTTCAAAAATATAAAAAATATGTCAAAATTATATCAATTAGGGACCAGAATCAAAATAAAACAAAATTGTGAGGATGAAAACATTTAGTTTAGTTTTTTAGGGACTAAAATCAACTATCCTCTATGATCTTTCTATAATTTAAGCTTAAACTCGTAAACTTTTTTAATGTCACTTTATTCGTTTTTGAGAATTTAAAAGCTTTATTTTATTTTAAATTACAAATTTTCATTGAGACCACTACCTCTTTTTGAATTTTATATAGATAAAACAAACTCTAATTTAATTCTATGTCTTGAAGATTTAATTTAAATTATTACCCCAATAGATAGAAGGATAACATAACTGCAATTAGTTTAATCTAACTCATGTAATACTATTCATCAATTGATTAGACCAATATCTATCTATCAATAATATTTTCAATATTATCAATAAATTGTGTAAAGTCATATTATATAGAAAAATCATCTATATTATCAATATGAAAATATATATAAAAAAATGTGTAGTTTTTCTTTTAAAAAAGATAAATAATACTGTTTTATAAGAAAAAATATATAAAATTGATTTTAAACTTACTCAAAATCAGAAGTGACTCGTGCGAAAATCAAGATTTGTTTACGATAAAAAAAATTTCAAAATAAATTTTGTATATATATAGTTCGTCAAAATAAATTTTGTATATATATATATATATAGTAACCGAACATATTTAAGCTCACCTGTTCTTTTGAAAAGAGAAGTGTTATTTGAACAACTATTTTGTTGACAACTTATGTGACAACCATGATTTACAAAGAAAAAGTAGGTATTTGTACGAAAATCAAAGCAATAGAGAGATGAAGAAAAAATAATGTGAGTATGAGAGAGAAAGTTGTCACAAAATAGATGTTCAAATATCATTTCTCTTTTGAAAATAGGATTGAAAAGGTCTATGCTTGTTATTATGTACTCAAAACTAGTAAATGACATCACAGGTTTCTTCTAAACAGGAACTCTAGGAGATCGTGAAAGGGTGAATTGAGATTTGTATTACTAGCATAGTTTTGGTCAACATCAAATGCTGCAACTTTCAATTACAGAAGCAGAAAGAGACTTTGCTGGTTTTGTTAACACTAATTTGCTCTTTGAAAAGAACCGCATTGGTGATACGTAATGTATATATGTCTCTTTTCTTAAGTTGCAAACTTTAATTTCTTGTTAAATATTTTAAAAGGCATGAGTATGACCTTGAAGTGATTTTGTCCAACTGGTGTAGTTTTAAGAAAATTGTGGTTTAGTCTAATACAACCCTCTTAAATTGTCCTCACTTATAAGCTTATGTTCAAGTAATATTTTGTCCGATTTGGGACTCTTTAACACACCTCCTCACGACCACCTTTATTGGGCTTGGTTCGTGGACATAAATGATGAACGGTCTGATAGTGAAAACCGGATAGTAGGTGGCCTAATGAATCTTGGAGGAGGCTCTGATATCATCTTAAAAAATATGGTTGAGCTTAACATAACCCCATAAAACCAGCTTGTGAGTTGAGCAATCCCTCCCCTATTTATAAGCATATGTTCAAGTCATGTTTTATCCGATGTAAAACTCTTTAACAATTAGATTAAGCCTGTATTATTAATAATAAAAATAGAAAGAAAAAAAACTGGGGTATAAACCAAACCCCGGACAAAAGAAAAATAAAATAACATAGAATTATGAATGTTCTTTGACATTTTCAAATTTTTCTTTATGGACTTGGATATAATTTTGGTTGTCTCTAATTTTCAAAATGTTTTTCAAGATGTGCAAATTATGAACAAAAGATGAATACAAGACCTTATCAGAAGGGGTTTGATGATTTTGAATAATAGTCAACCCTGAAACTCTAGTCCGTATCACTCTTTAGACATACAAACAACCTAAAAAAAAAACTATATATAAACAAAAGTTAGAACCGTTATGCTTACCACCGAAAAGACATGTCCGTCTTTCCGTTCTTTTTATTGCGCTAACGTTTGAAAATTATAAACGATGTTTTTTTTATGAAATTTAGATTTTGATTAAAATTAAAAAAATATAAATGTTTGTTGCTTTCAAGTTATAAAAAATCAAACTAATCATGATTATCTATTTCAACGACACTGACAATAATACAATATAACAAAAAAAAATATAATTTAAATTCCTTTTTTAACGACACCAATAACAATTTTTTTTATAGAAAAAGTTGTTTAAGGGTATAATTGGAATGATGTAAAAGTAAGTATAAATATACCCATCTAGTTTGTTACACTTTTTAAATGATAAAGAAAAAAACAAAAAATATATATTCATATCGTGTTTATTACATTTGTTTTAATATTTAAATTTATTATTATCCATTTGTTACATGTGTTATTTGTATTGAAAGTTAAGAGTATTTTTTAAAAGAAAAATCCAATATTCCAAAAATGCTTAAAGAGATAATTTTCATTTGAATCACATACGTAATCCATCTTCAATTTAATATGGTAGGATAGGCTCTCTCTTCGTACGCTTTCTCTCCCATCTCTCTAGAATACAAAAGCTTCAACCACCATCAGCTTTCGCCTCCACCAATTCAAATTTGTACATTAAAGATGTGGGATTCACTATGGTGGTGCAATGAGTGGTATTTAGCCCTCCGCGCTACCAATCTTCCATATTTCCCGTTCGTTGTCGTCTATTTGAGAGGTGTTGCAAACATTTTGGGTGGTTGAACCACTGTGGGGCCTGTCTTCACCTGCGCCTTAGGCGTATGGTTTTCTTCGAAAACAATGTGGGTGTTTACATCTAGGTCTAGTTCTTATGTGGTTTTCTTAACCGAATCTGTTGTCAACACAAATCCGAAGGTTATAAGAAAACGTGGTTTCCGTGTGGTTCACGTTGGTGCTTCTTGGGTGTGAACGAATGAGGTCTGGCACTGCATAGTGGTAGCTACATTCACTTTTGGTCGGCGCATATGAGACGGTGGTTGTTAATCGTGGTCGTGACTATTGGTGCGAATTTGTTGGTGATGGGTTCCAAAAGGTGGCTCCAACATGAGCTTTGTCTAAGATCTGGGATTCCATGTTTGATTGGTTGAAACTCCACTAAGATCTTGGTTATTAACATAGCTTTCTATGATTTGTCGACCCTTAGTTTCTTTCTATGGGGACTGGCTGCTGATTCTGTATTAACACAACTTTTAGAGTGCTCCTGTTTGACTAGAAATGCCGCTTTTGAGACTTGTTGTGTTGGTCAAAGCAGTGGATGGTGGGTGGGTGGACCTATTTGTATTTGTGTTGGGGATGAGGTTCATACACCGTCATTTACAATCTTGCTTATTAAACTTATCTGCTGCATTTTTTGCAATTTGGTTTCAGTTCCATAAGGGAAATTGATGGATTGTGTCAATTGTATGTGATTGTTTGTTCTGAACTGAGATGTGTGATCTATATCCTTTGAGTTGCTTCATATTTGTATTTTTTTCCACTAAGTTAGGTTTGATGTCCCTATCCTCCGTTCTATCTGCTCTTAATTTTATTTTAATCTACTTAGGACGTTATAGATACATCTACATCTCATTTGCCTAAAAAATATACTAAATCTTCAATGTTTGTAGCTTCAACAATTTGAGCACTCACGTCTTCATGTCGTAAGATATAAACACAAACAATCAAGGGGGATGGTTAGCTCAATTGATTGAGCTAAAAGATTTAAGAAGTTGAGGTGTTAAAAGTCTAGGGTGGGTAACAAATGAAAATATAACATAACAATTATTAGAAGAAAAAAAACTAACATAACAATTATTTGTTTATATCATAGAAAAATAACACTAAATGATATAAGCACCTTTTCATTAAAAAAAAAAAAAAACTAACATCTTTTATTAGAGAAAAACACTAACAACCTTTCAATCAAAGATGGATTTTATCCATTCATTTAATTAATATTAAATATTATTTTATTTTATTTTTAAAATTAAAATATTTTGAATAAAAAAGTACATGAAATATACATGAAAAAATCAGTATTATTTTGAAATCATGAAAAATATAAAGGGTAAATAATGCTTTTTCCCTGTAATATATGTCATTTCCGATTTTCACCCCTATGAAATTTATGGTTTGGAATTCGTTCTTGTAAAAAATAAAAATCCAGAAGACCCCCCTCCCTAATATGACTGTGCATATTTACTAACGTGGCACATTGTGTGGCGCGCTGACTGTGCATATCTGCTTATGTGGCACGCTGACTGTATAATTATTTTTATTTTTTTAAGGGTACACGTGGCATTTGTGCCAATTTTTTAAAAAAAACAATAAAAGTTATTTATATTAATTTTTAAAAATTACTAAAAAATCTGAAAATTAATTTTCAAAAATAAAAAATTGTAATTTTTTTTAAAAAAAATAAAAAACTTATATATTCATTAATATTAATTTAGAAATTAAAAAATCTGGAAATTAATTTTCGAAAATAAAAAAATCGTAAAAAATAATTCATTTTTTATTTTCAAAAAATTCAGGAAAAATATTTTTAATTTTTCAAAAGAACTTTTTCCAGAATTCTTTTTTGGTAGAAGGGTTTAAAAAAACAGTTTTTACGAAATTTTTTTACCTATGTTTTTAAATTTTGATTTTTTCTAATTTTGTTTTATTTATTTTGAAAATTAAATTCCAGAAATTTTTAAAATATTCTTAATTTCGAAAAAAACCGATTTTTTGTTTTAACTTTTCTCAAATTTTATGAAAAAAATCTTAATTTTTTAGATTTTGGAAAAAATCTTAATGTTTTTTCTGAATTTTTTCATTTTAGAAAGAATATTATTTTTTTCTATTTTAAAATATTTGGAAAAAAAAACTGAATATTTTTTTGATATTTTCTAATTTTTAAATTTCGGAAAAAAAATCTTAATTTATTTTTTCTGAATTTTTTTTTTTGATTTTTAAAATTTTTGGAAAAAAAACTGAATATTTCTGATTTTTTGGATTTCGAAATATATTTTCTAGTTATTTTCTGATTTTTCTTAAAAAAATTTAAATTTTTTTTGATAAAAATCTGAATATTTTTCTGATTTTTTGTCTTTTTTTATTTCTGAAAATTAATTTTCAGATATTTTAAAAATAAAATCTGGATTTGCCAATTAAAAGTAAATAAGAATTAAAAAAAAAGCCAAGTCAGCGCCATAGATGCGCATTTGATGAGTTGGATGGAGGAGGGTGTTTTCCGGAAAAATTTTTTTTTACAAGGATGCATATCAAATTGAAAATTTCATAGGGAAAAAACCGAAAATGAACTATATTACAGGGAGAAAAGCACTATTCACCAAAATATAAAATACGGGCATTAAAATTCATAATTAGGTAAAATAGGAGGCTAAAACTGTATTTAAGCCTAATCATTAAGTTAACACTAGGAAATACTATGATGTATGCTATGATAGAGTAAAGAAAAACGTAAAATTCTCTAATTTCAATACAAACTCTATTTCTCCCCTAAAAAAGACACAATTTTTTTTTGAGAGAAAAGTAAAATATCTATTTCTAATTTTAGCTGATAAGCTGATATTTATTAAAACTCTAGCTAGGCAACTGAGCAATGATTGATTGACTTGGACTTTTCATTGCTTTGTATTCCAATCGCCCAAGCCTAAATTATTATAAAAAAATATAAAACAATGTCAAGGCCACATAATTATATGAGCAGAAAGTTTAAATGTTTTTGGTAATGTTTGAAATTAGAATTTTATTAATAGAAAAACATTCTTAGGTCAGAAAATCCTATTGATATTTTTATTTATGAAAAAAATAGCAATAATTGATTGACTTTGCCACTTTAGAACATGATTTTCTTTGCCAAGGCATAGTTTATCATCTCATTATCTCAAGTCTGAACGTTGGTTGCAAGGACTCCAATGAGGCAACAACTACTACTATCCTACTTGTCAACTATGTGGCTGGATGACATAGAACGATAGAAGCAAGGCTTTAAATTCAATTATTTAATACAAGTTAACAAATTGGGTCAAATGTTGTCACACTTAGACTTTTGTTTGGCAAACCACGATTTATGAAGTTAATAACTTAGGGAAAAAGTTTGGTAAATGTTATTTTCTTGCGATCTTCATTTACTATTGAATTTTTTTAAATAGTGACATAAATTTAAAACAGAAAAGGACAAAATCTATATTTTATTTTTTAACCTGAACTCAGACATATTATTGTCTTTACCACTATCAACTGAATTGTATTTACGAAACAATTTACATTCCATTTTATTGTTAGGTGTTAGAATAGAAAATGATAGTAAAAATAAAATGGCAACTCACCAAATTATATATTAGTTGAGTTTGTCTTTATTTGGCTTAACGAGCCCAAATTTACTAAGAAGGTTTCTATGGTGCAGTCAGAAAATTGACTTTTTTGAAAAAGTTATTTTGTTTAGCCAATAGTTTTATTGTTGATGCCATGTCAACTAGTGTCCTGATGTTGGACCACTCAAAGACTAAACTTTATCTTATTACAAATCAGTTCTCATACAAACTATTAAGGGGAATTTCAATCTTAGTGCACAAATGAAAATCTATATGTTGAAGACGAAAAGCAGAATGGAGGAGGATGTGATGACTTTTTAGAATTTTCATTATTCTGTTTGTTTTATGAGAAAATTGAAGAACATTAGTTTATATAAAGGTTCAATTTGTTAGGGTTTTCAAGAAAATGGTCATTTTGTTAATTAAATTGAGATATAATATAATTTGAGGGTTTTAACTTCACAGAAAAGTCATTCTCATAACTTTACCATAAAATTTTCCTTTTACTAATATATCTTTAATCTCCTAGTTACCTTGTCTCATGTAGAGAAAGAGAGAAACTCCATAATTTGCTTAAAGAACTTGTTATTGCTTAAATATGAAATTACTTTGAAGATGAACCATATCTATTCTACTCTTGTAGAGCCTTTACATTAGAAAATAGGAAGATCTAGTAGCAGTTAATGCTAGTGAGTGATTATAATTTTGTTTTTTAAAAATAGAGATATTTAGTGTAGCTTAGTGTATATGTCTAGAAAAGTCTAAATCGCTTAAGTTTTTCTGTTCTTATGTTTTTATTTAGTAGTGTTTCGTGAAAAATTCTATAATATATATATTCATCATTTTTTGAACATTTCATAATATTCTTTATCAGACCAAATTATACGGTGCAAGCTTGTTTACATTATTGGATTAATAACTCTTAACATTAGATCTTATGTACATAGACAAAACCTCTTCATCTTTCTTTTATTTCCCCATCTTCTCTCTCCTTCCACTATCGTTTTTGTTGTAGAGGGACACATCCATGAGAGGATTCAAACCCGTCTTGTTGCATAAGATCAATAGTTTTTGAGGAATTTTTCTATGGTCAGAAGACCAAATCAAAAATGTTTGGACATACACATAAAAGGATGGTCCTTAAAATATTCAATTAATTTTTTTATCAATTTCTTCCTTATTATTAAAAAAATATTTCTTTATGTATGTGTGACCAAACAATTTTTATTTGGTCATGTGACCATATTAGAATTTCTCATAGTTTTTGATAGTATCAAATACTAGAAAGGTCCGTTTAAAGAGAGAAAGAGAGTAAATAATATGTTTCAGCTCCTTATGCCCCAGTTTTTTTTGTTGGATTTATATTCAAACACAAAGTATGTATCAAGATTTTTATATATAAAAAAAAATTAAGTGTATGTATCAAGAATTTAGTTTAGCCTAAGATATGACATAAGAGAATAATAGATAACTGCAGACACACTTGTAGATTTATAAGACGATATTTAGTTCCGTGAATAACACAAAATAATAAGTATATTCAACTATGATTAAGAATCTCTATTACAGTTGGTGATGTCACACACATATGAACCTTTGGGATATACCATGAGTTCTTTCCCTGTTCATTATTAGTCAGATGCGGCGAAGTGGATTATCTTATGTTAATTAATCAAAATTAATTAGTTTAAATCTTTCTATCCAACCTTTG
>Ga0315914_1006312_pt1 | contig 16851 bp, 10 predicted proteins | sample MpolenodulesMG_FD_203920 | JGI IMG/M metagenome (GOLD analysis project Ga0315914, IMG submission 203920) | Medicago polymorpha root nodule microbial communities from Los Angeles, California, United States - elongated nodules | ecosystem: Host-associated > Plants > Roots > Nodule | place: USA...
ATCTTGGGTTGAATCTACTCCTAACTACCTTGCTTTGTGTTTCTCTCTCTAGAAAATGCCCTATTCTTTCTCTAAAAACCAGAAAATGTATTACAAAAATGATATGTTGGTGAGAAAGAGAAGAAAAATTCTTTAAGTTGGGCATAATTCGTGCCTGCACGCTTAAGCGTATAGGGGTCGCTTAAGCGTGCCTCCTGGAAATCTTTCGTTGGCCAATTGGGAACAGCCACGTGTGCCTTATCCACTTGCATCCTGATGAAGTTCGCTTGAGCGTGCGGGAAGCATGCAATCAGCGTACAGATCTGAGCTCTCGACATTGTGTACGCTTACGCGTACAACGACCGCATAAGCGTACCAAATAAATCTTGGATAAGCGTACCAAAAGCGTGCTGATAGCGTACAGGAAGTTTGGCTACTGGAACTCGCACACTTAAGCGTACGAGAGGACGCTTAAGCGTGCTCTCTGAATCTGGAAAGCGTGCCGATAGCGTACCAATGGTGTACATGAAGTTGCTCTCGACATTGTGTAAGCTTAAGCGTGCTGAGGACACTTAAGCGTACTGACTTTAGGTCATCAGCTTCTTTCTTGTCCCTTGTTTGTCATTTCCTGCATAAAAGGGGTGGAATCAGGCATGTAAAGCATAAATGGTAAAAGAACACAATTTGGTAGCTTTTCCTTAGATAACTTGTAGAACAAGTCACTAAAATGCCTAGATTAACACATAAAATATGTTACTTTTGAGCACTTATCAGAGGACAAACAAAGAACTAAGTTGGAGAGAGTTTCATAAGTGCTCAAAAGTGATATATTTCATGTGTTAGTTTAGGCATTTTAGTGACTTGTTTTGTAAGATTATCTATGGAAAAGCTCTAATTTTATGCAAATATGTCATTTATGCTTTATGTGCCTTATTATACCCTTTTTGTGCAGGAAAATACAAGTAAGGACCAAGAAATCAACCAAAATGCAAATTCAGCTTGCGTAAGCGACCACAACTTGCTTAAGCGAGCAAGTTCCAGAGAGCACAAGGTTAGCTTGCTTAAGCGAGCGCAACATGATAAGGCTGCGTGGCAGCTTCTCAATCGCCATCAAAAGATTTTCCAGTCGCTCACTTAAGCGACCTCCTGCTCGCCTAAGCGAACGGGACAGACTGAGCCATATAAATAACTTTTCTCTCATTTTTCAAAGATTATATTGATTGTTTTTGAGATTTTTTCTGATTTTTAGAGAGAGAGAGAGAGAGCATTTCTAGAGAGAGAAACATGAAGCAAGAGTGTTAGAAGTGGATTCCTCCCAAGATTTGTAGAGAAATCATGAATCTTATCATGAATCTTCATTTTCTTCCATTTTTGCAAGGCTACTATGAAAGTAAGTAGCTAAATCTATCCTTTAGGGTTAGAGGTACTTGATCAAGTTAATATGTACTCTTTTTGATACTCAAATATATGATTCCAGTATTATTTTACTTGATGTTGATTTTATTCCTATATTTAATGTTATATTTATGATTGGAAATGATGTAGAAAGATGCTTATGAATCTAGGGCTAGAATAATAATCTATCAAAACTTTAATTCTAGACATGAAATTTAGGTTTTGATGATCACTTTGAATGTTGGGACTCAAAGCTTTTGTATCGTTTAATAGTTCGGGAAATCGACAATACAACGATGCAATCGACTATTGGATCGTTTAATAGTTTGAGAAATCGGGCATTTAAATGATCCATTAGAAATCACGACATCATTTGGACACAAATGATGTTGTTGAGCGATATGTGATAATATTAGTAAATCTAGAATCCGTTTAAGTAATCATAAGAGTGCACTATTTAATGTGTCAACGACTTTAACCCCAGGCATGAATTACCGTACTACGTCTCAATTTTATTGGTTATTCCAATTTAGATTAGTTTTTAATCAATCAATCATTTGAACCATAAGTTTAGAACGATATCGATTGTTGAACGACTTAAATATCGCATCAGTCCCTGTGGAGACGATACATAAAAATACTTACTTTTGAGCTACATCAGTAACAAAATTTGAATCACTATTGATAATAGCTTATTAGACAAAATGACATACTATCAACTGAAAACTTACAATCACTTCTACAATCACTTTATACAAAAAAAAACTTGCAATCACTTCTACAACAGGGCAAAATAAATCAGATTTTAATTTATATTTTGTGGATCTTCAACAATAGCGGGTGCACCATAACTATTACCAACATCAACAAAAGTTGGAAGTTCGCCGGTTGTCACGCCCTATTAACAAGCTAGTAAAATAATCTTATAAGCTCGTGAGAAAGAATTGTTACCAACAAGATCAACGATGTGTGGTTCAATGACTTGATGATATGTTACACCGATCAGAAGATATTCAAGTCACTTGATGATGTTGATACTATTTGAACATTCACTGCAAAGAGATCTCGAAAATGGAATTTACCTCTTAATTTTATTTAGCACACTATTGACATGTTATGTTTTATCTCTCTTATTTCAGATTGTACTTTTATTGACAAAATGACGAGCCTCTTTTATTTTGATTTATGACTATTTATATACTAGCGTCCAGACGGGCACTCCCGTGCCTGTCTGCCTGTCTTTTCTACTGCGCTAACGCATGCATCTACACAAAAGTAGTGGCTATTCCATGAATAAATATTTATAGATAGATTGTAAGAGAATAAGAAATGATTAGAACACACCGTCATTGTTATATATTAATACAAATAATTTTAAACATAAGATAATTGACATATATCTCACTTAACACACTTCATATTATAAAAGATGGGCACAATAAAATAGGAATTAAAATGAAACATAAGGAAATTATAATATCAAGCCTTTTATCTAAAACCTTTCTTTGTGATTCTAAATGTACGATTAATCTTTTTAGCACTTTGTCGTTAAAAAAACAATCACTTTAACACTTTTTGTTTTAGAAGAGCGAAATGAAGTTTGTTACTTAATCACTTCATCAAAGTGTACTATTTCAGAGCATATATACTTACTTTTTGAGCTTTCTCCTATTCTTTATGTCTCCTGTTTTCTACTCTATGCTTGTTTTTAAGTTCGCACTTCGGTGCGCATAAAACAAAGCTACCACAAAATTAAAACAAAAAAACTAAAAGTTGATGGTGTTGAAGATTATGGTAAATCATAGTAAGAAATAGAAAATCCTTTTGAGCACTTTCTTCTTGTGTAAGAGAAATCAGTTCCACATGATAATGGTAGAACCTTGATGCAAATTGTTACTTTCGTCGGTGGCCAAGGATACCACCACCCTTCCCCTTTTATCAGCCCAACCTTCCAACACAGGCTCTATGCGGCTGTCACAGTCTTGCTGCTGCATGTCACAATGTTAGTTTTTTCATTACAAAACGTTGTTGCCATACTCCATCAATATTTATGTATTTCTTCATGTATTTGTTATCTCTATGTTCCCAGCCATTCCTCAAGAAACCGTAATCCCTCTCATATCTATATATCGCTCTAAGTTATTGTGTTTTTGAAATATTAGTTAGAATAAAATAAGAAGATTAAATAAAAAAAACACAATGTCAAAAATGAAGAAAAAACCCTTGGTACAATTCAATTCTTGTAGCATACATCGAAAACAATGAGGAAACCTCTATGTCTCTCTTGGCCGATGGCAGTCCCTCTGCATTGACACCAATAATGTAACACTTGTAAGGTAAAATAGAAAGTAGTAAATATACAAAGTTAATTACCATGTTGCGACAGTGAGAGAAATTCTCATGTGAACTCTCACCTAACACGTCATTCTTACACTCAACCAATTAAAACTCAACACCTCATTAAAATAATTAAAAAAATAATTTAAAATTAGATTTTTTTTTCCTTATTATTTCATACGTTTTCTCTCTATCCTCTCCCCACTTTCTTAGCACCACCACTTCTAACTAATTTTAATTTATTTTTTTAATTATTTTAATGAGGTGTTGGGTTTTAATTGGCTGGATATAAAAATGACGTGTTAGGTGAGAGTTCACCTAAGAATTTCTCCGACAGTGATGGTAACATATCAAGTTTGGAGAAAATAAGCAAAAAAGATTATCTAAATATTCATGAAATTAACTACATATATGTAGTGAAACAGGACTTTCAATGTGTTCTAATCCCTCTCGTATATAAGTTAAAACAAAAGGATGTAGTGATGACTACAACAATACCAAACAAAAACCATAGGCCACAAATTTCTCAAGTGACATAAACAAACAAAAATGGTAACCATAATTTTGGGACTATTCCACACTACTTGGCCTTTTCATCCCACTATTTGGTGCCTGCTTATACTATTACTTCCTTCTTTGATTCAAGAGACCTATCGTTCTTCAATACATAAATAAAAATAGTTAAATATAGAGTTCACCATCAAAGTGTAAGACGTGTTCATCATCTCAATTGACACCACACTCTCAATGTCCATAAATTGAAACATGATAAGAATAGTATTTAACAACAATATTCAAATCTTCCTCCCTCCCTCCCTCACTCTCCCCCTCTTCGAGATGCACTTGATGCCCCACTCCTTTCCTATAATCCTATTTCTTCTTCTTTTCACTGTCTCTACAAAACCAAGTCTAATAAAAATCAGCTGGTAAGGGTGAAATTGAAATGATATTATGTACAAACTAACACAAACTTTACACATTCTTTAACCTTCCACATGCAGTAACCCTTTTATCCCTTTCTTCATGTTCTTTGCCACTACCATTTCCACACTTGAGGGTAGGGATTTGGATTAACTTAGGCACATAGATATGTTGCACTACCCTATCCATTAATGACCAAATGAATATACTCATTCTCTTCTTTATTTGAATGGAATGTTTTTTTGTTGTATTTTAATCGAAGCCAAAGATTAAATGGTGGCACTACAACATGGTTGAAACCAAACAAAGCATACTCATGTGATTTTTTTCAAAAGAAGATTCATGAAGTTAACAAAATAAGATAAAAAGTGCATTAATGAATACTACACCTGAACAGTTTGAATTGAAAAGGACATTTAGATGAAAAATCCAAGAAAAAGAGTTACATTGGGATAGCATTATAGAGTGTGACGTCATGTTGTTAACTGAAACTAAAATTTGAAGAACTCCACTTCGATGTCAATCGTTATTCGTTGTAGTTGTTGGGAGCAAGCATCTGTTACTCATTTGAAAATTGCAATAATCAAACTAATTATAATTCTCTCAAAGCCATGTTATGCTCTACTTATATGATGATCGTGTGTTGTTATGACTCATGTCTAACCTAAATAAATAAACGCTTGTATGAAAAGAAAGGAAAATAGAAAGAATTAGACAGGAAAAAAATAAAAATAAAGAGACAACATATAGTTTGAAGTAATGACGTAAATCACTAACCATTTACCACATGTAGAAGTTCCATGTCCTCCAATTTGAACCCTCTCTTAATGCCTTTCCCAAAAGAAAACTGAAACATGTAAGATAGATAATAATTTGTATGATCACTACATCGGCTGCTGCAACCTGACTCGGTGTGACGTGGTTCTTGCACCAACTATGTTAGGATCGTTGCAGCCTCGTAATGCAGATTTACACACAACTGTGGCCTGATGCGGTCATGGAAGGATGAAGGTTTCATTTAAAGACAAAAATCCATCGAGTTATCAAAGAAATTAAGAATGCGTATGTAAATTTTGTATTGTATGAGACCCCCCCATCTTTTTTCTTCCAGTATGATGGCTTCATTCATTTGTGAATTTGCGATCAAAATTTTATCCAGGCTCTATAAAATTTCTGGCTCCATCACCGAATGGAGTTGGTACTTGATACCACTTCTGAGCGGATAATGAATCAATCAATACTTCTACCTTAGAGATGCTCTATAGGTCATGATCAAATTAGCTTGTCATGTAAAATCGGGATTATGTATCAACTCAGAGAGGAGCCAAGAACTTGTTATTTGATTATCTGTAAAATAAAAAAAAAAGTCTTCTAATATAGGCTCCTTTTACTGTCTCGCCAAAAATACTTATATGAGCAAAAGTTGCCCAACCCCAAATAAATGCATTTAATCACACACAATTTTTTTTACGCATGCAGACACACGTAAAAGCACTTGTTTATAAAATTTGGTAAACAATTATAAACGAATTCGATAATGTAATTAAAATCAAATGATTTTTACTGTTAAAAATGTTAAAGAATCTCACGTCGAATAAAATATGGCATGAACATGTGTTTATAAATGGGGGACAATCTTCACCTCACACGCAAGTCGGTTTTGTGAGGTTGTGTTAGGTTCAAACACAATTTCTGAGATAATATGAAAGCCTATCGTTCATGTCATCCACCATTTATATACACGCACCAAGCCAATAGTGATTGGCGTGCGGGGGTGTACGAGTTAAACCTCAGCTTAACCAATTCTTTGGAGAAAGTGGTTGCAGACGAAGTCAATTCTCGACAAGGTGGTTGCCATAAAAAATGCTTTGATCATTAAATTAAATTGGAGGGGTTAATGCAGATATCAAGGAAAATAGAATGGTATCTATAAAAAAAAAACCTGAGGGGTTTGTAGAGGAGCAGAGTTCAACGGTGGTGATTTTGTAGCCAAAGGTGGCCATACAATGTCGGTCAAACGCCATGAGAGTTGTTGGCCGGTGGTGAATGAGAGAGGATCGCTTAGAGGAAAAAGAAAGAAAAAATGATTAAAATGGTGTGAATTGTGAAGAGTTTACATGAAATATGAGATCTGGTGGAGTTTTTTTTTATCAAATTGAATAAAAATTGGTGCAAGACCTAGTGTTGTATTGCACCTATGCATGAGATTTTGCTTATACAATATGGTATGACATCAATATTATCCATTTTATTTTCCCATTACCGTTTGTTTTGATCCTTTTGCCATACCAACTACCAACACACGACGAAATCACCGAAGAATTGAAAGTCTTGATCCTTTACAAAAGTCTTGAACAGTGTCTACTGCTTATAAGAACAAGGACCCGATGGGGATAGATGGAAAACTACAACGCATAATAATTACACATAATAAAATTAACACATCATCCACTTCCAAAGGAGACAAGAATGGATACTCAAACCATCGACAAACTTTTTAAATTAGTCTCTTTTCTTCCATTAAAGTAGAGAAAGACGACGACGACTAAATCAACAACAACAACAACAAAGTTTTATCCCACAAAGCAGAGAAAGACAATAGTGTGATTCAGAAAAAGAAAGAAAAATTATAGTTTACTATTGTATAGCATTGTCATATAGTTTATTCAACTCGTATCACTTTTACCTTCAATGCGTTTAGTATCTACCTACAATACCAAACAAATTCTAAACATTAATAAATTGATCTTTCCTTTTATCAGAAGAAAATTTTACAGAAAAACTGTAGTCTATTTCACATAAATCATTAAAATGAGCAGTGTCAACCATATAAGATTGCATCTTTCCATGGTTATGCCTACGGAGAAGCATGCAAATATATCCATATTTCTCATGTGGTCAAACTTGATTATTCTTATTTAAAACATAAAGGCATATTTTCATGAATATTTTGCCTGAATATAGTGCCAGGCATGCTGATTAGGCATTCAAGCGATTCAACATGAAGCATTCAAATCTTTATTGGGCAGCTTAGAAATAAAAAAACAATATTATTGTCCTAAATTTTGCTTTAACTTAGAAGAAACATAAATTAAAAAGGGGTGGGAGAAGATGTGAGGTTCTGACATTAATTCCAAGTCTCCATCATGCATGTTTATCACAATCTGCAGGCTTTTGTTATTATTCATCAAAACGAAGTTATATTCAAATTTGCTATTCAGATCTTGCAAACAGTGATATCAAGTTATATTCTCATATTGAAGAAGTAACTTTCACCTCTGTATAAAAACAGATCAACTTGTAATACATCTTACATATAAACGAAGTATACTGAAGATATAATCATATTACATTGAAATAGGAATTAAGAAGAAGAAAAAACTGCAGATGAAGATATATATAAAAGATCTCACTGGTCAAGTAAGTCAATTCAAATAGTATTAAGTGTTGAAAACAATCTTGTTATCAATCTATCAAACAACAGTAATAAGAAATACCTTTGTATCTGAGTGTTTTGTTGTAGCAGAATGAGAATTTTGCAACTTTTTTTGACCTTCGACAGAACAACTTTCACAAAAGAAGTGGTCAAGTCTTTCAGCTTCCTCCACAGTCATTCTATACAAGCAGGATGAAACCTGAATCCAAAATATTATACTGAATACTACATTCACTCAAAACCCGGTATCCACATTAAAACAAGCTATTTTTTTATGTAAATCCTCTTTGAACAGGTACCGAAACCTCAAATCTTCTCCATTAATCATGGTTTAGCAAAAAAACTAATAGCCTCAGGATAGATTATTAAGGCCCATTTAAAAGTTCCAAATTGATCATGTCATGATTCACAAGGCAGGTTTTCAATTAGTCTAAGAATGCCCGTATTTTTGGGATCAACGACCAAAATCACAACGTTAAAGAAATTACAGAGAATTAAATTCACGTACTCTTCTAATTAACAGTTTAACAAGTTGTGATAACCATATTAAGTTTTTCACTACACAAAATCTATCTAAAGATCACATTCAAATGAACTTCAACCATAGATGTCAGTGTGAAATACCAGCAATGTACACTAATAAAGAAATAAGAAGTAATGAGACACCAGACCAGTGTGAAAGACTTATCATTCCAATGACATTCATTTATTCAATGAAATACCAAAAACAAACATCAATCAAATGCATAAAAAATGTATTCAATTTGTAGTGATTCCTTTCCTTTTATCCTTTACGATTTATATTCATTTAAACATTCTAAATGTGTGAAATTTTATATGTTAGATATGATAAACTACAAATCAATTGTAAAATCTGTTATTCAACTTCATAAATCCACGCTTCTTAAAAAAAAACTTGATAAATCCACGAATTTGGTTTCAATAGTACATGGATTGGCACGACATATATGTGTAAGGAACTACTTCCCATGTTTATGCATGTTGAGATTCCGATGAAATTAAATAACACATTGATGTAGTAAATCCGCAAGTGCACGGTTTACCGAAGTAGTAAAAAGAGAGTATCATTCTAACAGAGAGTTGCTCAATTCAATTAACTTTATTGATGATTAGAAGAAAGTTCAGTTGTAAAGATTTGATTTTTAACGGTTGAAAATAATAATAAAAAGGCGCATTGAGATTATTGGTTCATCTTGTGACAAACCCTTCACAAACCAAACCCTAAACCTAAACTTTATATTAGACTTATTTTCTAAAGACAAGTTTCTTAAGCCTATCACATCTCCTTTCGGTTTCAGTGAGTGTATTCCTCTAGCAACCACGTCTATTCCGATGGTTGATTGCTATTAGAATCCTTGAATAACGAAACTTTATTTGTCTCATGTTTCGCAATCCTTGTCTAATTTCACTTGTTCCATTATCAAAACTTCTTCTTTCGATGCTTCATTTTGATATTTGTGATGGTGAATTAACAAGTATCAACCCTTTGTTGTCGCTTTATGAGTTTGATACTTGTTAATTCATTATAAAAACAGTGAAATTAGATTAGTCAGTAGATTTATATAAAATTAGGGTTCGAGACTTGGTTTGATTAGGATTAGGTCATTAAACTCATCCAACAATCTCAAGACAATAAAAGTCTACTCACTCATGTTCATCGTAGACATAGAAGAGAAGAAGAAGAACATAAATAAAATAACAAGAAAATAAAAGAAAACTTTTATTAAAGAAACCAATTGTCACTATTGAATTCCAAGAACAAAAGATGATTTTACAAATTAGATGGTTGCTCTATTTCTAGTCTAACATTGACTTAAGCCCCAAGAATTAAATCACTAAAGTGTTGCACAAGAAACCGTGGGCTCTAGGTCAGAAATACTAAAATAGGCAGCTTGTCGAAGAAGCAAAAGCAACAAAAGGACAAAAGGGGGCGCGCCTCTGCTATATTCTGGTACAAGATCTTTAATTTCTTTGCACAAGATATTTTTGTATAAGATCTTCATATTTTTGGCACGGATCAACTTCAATTCTCCTTTCTTTTACTCCAAGACTCAATCTTTTGAATATTTGTTCCTGAATTAAAATAACTTGCAATTGGAGTAAAATAACTATAAAAAGGAAATAAAAACATATTAAATCTAAATAAAATAAACTTAAATATTATATAAAAAACACTAATTATCGACTCATTATTGACTCATCACACATAACCACCTAACTAGAAGCGTTATTGTCTTTAGCTTTCCTATATCACATGTCATGAACATTACACGTATAATGAAAAAGCTCCTTTGAGCCATGGAAATGTCGCCGGCCACCCTTTACCATCTCCGGCCGGTAATACCAACAAACATAAATGCTCACAAGAGCACCTCGTGAATCAATTTCGATAGCTTCGATCCTAGCCACGTACGATGTTATCAACGGATCAGCTGGACGCAAGTGCACAAAATCACCATCTGGAAGAAAAAAATGACAAAAAAAAAACCTAATAAAGTTCTTGAAAATCCAATTGATACAATTAAATTAAAAAAGTAATATAAAATAATAGTTTGATTGGAACTTACTTCGGATAGGCATACATAGTATCCATCGGTCTTTGACGAAGTGAAGCTTTTGTTAACGGTATAGAGAATTAGATGAAATAGAGAACAAAACAATAAAGATGACTAAGGTTTAAGAATACAAATGTTATCGAGACTTAAATAGAATAAAATAAACTCTTTTTTTTGTTTTTCTTCTTGTTAGATAGCCTCGTGGCTATAAGTCACACGTTTTAAATGTGGAGAAGCAGAGTGTCTGAAGTTCGAACTTCGATCCCTGTCTGTCATATAATATGCAATATCATTATCAACTAAGCTAAGCTCTCAAAAACTTATTATCTAATACCTTTAATTATACTAGAATGTCAACAAAGACGTATCAAGGTGTAGAGACAAATTATGGTTAACTATTATCATTTTGGTTTTACCTTTTTTTTTCCTCTACACCCCGATAGACATTCTTAAGTCCACATTAGTCAAAAATTATTAGAGCACTTTTAATTAAGATTGACGTAAGTGACAATCTACGATACATAATTGTTCACACATGAAGTCAATGTTGGATTATAGATCTAACAATCTTTCATTTGGATTATATGTGGAACCTTATAATTATGCATAGTACGAATTATTCTTAAGAGTTCAAATAACTATCATTATTAAATGTATCAATCACCAATTTGGTTCATCAATCATTCCAAACATTCGATCAAATCAGTTATAATTACAACTATTGTAGCTAAGGTTGAAGGTAAGAGTCTTGGGGGCATCTAGGATGATGTCACTTCTAACCGAAAGATTGGTTAAAATGTATAGAATTAGGGAACAAAATACACTTTCAACAATGCTATTCACAAGAATAGGAATGATCTTGAATCGATCACCAACGAAAGCAGGCCAATAAAAAGTAGTTTTGAGCGGAAATCATGGGAGATGGGGGAGAAAATGATGGAAATCATAAAATGGTGGATGGGTGGCATACATGCCACATGTGTCTTGAAACATTCGGGATACTACTATTTCGCTTTAAATATCATTTTCCATACACTTTATATATGCAACGACATTTTGTTAAATTGTTATTATTACAATCGCTTCAGTTATTTTTTTACTTCTGTTAATGTGTATTATGCTTCCTAAAACATGCAAATTCTAAAAATTCGAATGAGCAAAATACACATTTTTGCCTAAGGATCGTCTTTCTGACGTCTGGATTCTAAATTTCAGATGTAAAGCGTTTAAATATTTTTGTCCAAGGGTGATTTCAAATTTTCATGGGACACTAGAATGGAATGAGAATTTTAATGATCTCTCGAGGCTAGAGATGGCCTATAAGTCTGGATCAAATTTGCAACCATGTCAAGTAAAATCGGAATTATGTATCAACTTATAAGGTTGCCACGAACTTGTTTAATTCTCAGAAATTGAAATTACTTTTTTAAATTGATTATCAAATATGGTCTGATACAAATACGACTAACAACAACTAATAATAATAATAATAGATTGATTCAAGTGGTAATAGATTTGAGATCCTTAAGCATGTGCTCAGGGTTCCATTCCTCACTCATGCATATGGCAAAAATTCAATTGAAAAGGGAGAACCCACCTTGTGTTTCCCACATGTTCCCAGACGGAGATTAATCACCATCAAATGGTGGTAAAATTTCATACTAATATCATGTTAACCAAAAAAAAAAACGACCAACAACAATTTTGTCCTTTTTAATTTCCCATTACTTTTATTTTAATCCTTTTGCAGTTTTGCCACGCCAACTGCCAACACGATGACATCACTCGAAATAGAAAGTCTTAGAGGTATTTTATTATGGTCATAAGATCAAATCAATAGTTTTGGACACACACTCAAGAAAAGACTATCTTTAAAATATTCAATCATTATTTTATCAATTTACTCTTTATTATTAATAAAATATTTTTTATGTGTGTATAACCGAACGCTATTTATTTGGTCCTGTGATCATATTAGAATTTCTCAAAGTCTTAATGTGTCTACCGGTTGTAGTTGTAAACAAGTCAAGCTACTTGACAAAAGTCTGAGTATGAACAAAGACCCGATGAGGATATATGGACAATCTACATCACAAAAGAATTACAGATAACAAAAAGAAACACATCCTCCACTTCCAAGGGAAACAGGGATGTATACTCAAACCATTGACAAACTTCCAAACCATTGTCACAGAGTTTGTGTAGCTCCTACCAAGAATTTGAAAAGCTAGGGTCCCGTCCATTATATATCTAACACACCATCACTTTCATCTTTGACGGCTTTTAGCATCCACCTACAATACCAAACAAAATATAAACATCAATGAATCGATTCTTCCTTTTATGAGAAGAAAAATTTACAGGAAAACTGCAGTCTATTTCAGATAAACCATTAAAATGAGCGACGACTGTCAACTGTCAATCATATAAGATTGTGTCTGTTCATGGCTATGCCTATAGAGAAGCATGCCGATATATCCATATTTCTCATGTGGTCAAACTTGATTGATTATTCTTATTCAAAATACAAAAGTAGATTAACTCAATCATACAAACCCGGCTTGAGGGATGCGGGGCTGCAATGAAGACAACACAAATGTCTTAATTAGGCAGCTAGGGATGGTCGCAATGATGGCAGAATTTCCACCACCACCCCTCCCACTCGGTCCCAATAAGCCTGAAGTTTAGACGATACGGAAAGCCACAACAAATATAAGATAGGCTTTGATACCATCTTAGAATATGGGTTGGGCGTAACTCAATCTAACAAAACCAGCTTGTAAGGTAACTGCTACCCAAGCTTTATAAACACTGCATATGCCATATGTCCAGGCAAAGTGGGACTAAATCCACCCCTTCACACCCAACACAAGGAAGGTGTTGGAGGCTGCAATGAAGACAACCCAAATGCTGCAGTTAGGCGGCTAGGGGCAGACTGCAATGAAAACGGAATTTCCAACACATTGGAATAGGAATTAACAAACTAACACCCTACAGATGAAGATATCAAAGATCTCGGAGGACAGGTAAGTCAATAAGTGTTGAAAACAAGGTCGTTCTAAAACTCTCAAACAATAGTGGTTAGAAATACCTTTGTATCTGTGAGTCTTGTAGCAGAATGAGAACCTTGCAACTTTTTTTGAACTTCGACAGAACAACTTTCACAAAAGAAGTTGTCAATTCTTTCGGCTTCTTCCACCGTCATGTCTATACAAGCAGGATGAAACCTGAATCACAAATATTATGCTGAAGATTACATTCACACTATAAAGGCCTCTGTTGCAAAACAAGCAATTTTTTTATGTAAATCCTCTTCAAACAGGTACAGAAACCTCAAATATTTCCCATTTACCATGGTTTAGCAAATAAACTAATAGAATCGAGATAGGTTATTAAATCCCACTTAAAAATGATTTATTAATAACCTTTCAAATTGCTCATGTCTCCCATGAAAATTAGTAAATATAGTCATGATTCACAAGGCAGGTTTTCAATTAGTTTTAGAGGACCGTATTTTTGTGATTAATGACCAAAATTATGAGGTTAAAGAAATTACAGAGAATTAAATGACATTATCTTCTAATAAACAGTTTAACAAGTTGGGTTGACCACATAAAGTTTGCCACTGCAGAAAATCTATTTATCTAAGGTTATTATTTAATTAATCCGTGCATGTGCTACTACTTGAGTTGCCACTGAAATAATTACACATAAATTCTCCTCCCAGGATTACATCCCCAAAATAATTAATCATGTTCTTCTTCGTCTAAAATGAAAGTAATCCTTAAAGCCATGCATTTCAATTTTCAGATCTTCATTATCCATTTACCCTTAATTTATTTGACAGTATTTCAAAAATCCACTTAGATAGATATTTATGGGACCGTAGAGCTAAGGAAGAATTTGGCACAAAGATCACATTCAAATGAATTTCAATCATAGATGTAAATGTGAGAAAGAAACAAAGTACAATAATAAAGAAATAAGAAGTAATGAGACACTAGACGTGTGTGAAAGACTTGTCATGCCAATTACATTCATTTATTTAATTAAACACAAAAAAAAAAAAAAAAAAAAAAAAAAATCATTCAAATGCATAAAAAATGTATTCAATTCATATAGTGATTCCTTTCCTTTTATTCTTTGCAATTTATATTATTTAAATATACTAAATGCATGAATTTTTATATGTTAGATATGATAATCTAGAAACAAATTGTACAATCTGCTGATTCAACTTTAAAAATCCATGAATTTATGATTTAGTACTTGGATTGGCGCGACATATATGTGTAAGGCACTACTTGCCATTTTTATGCAAGTTGAGTTTCCAATGAAGTTAAATAACACATGACCATCTAACTAGAAGTATTATTGTCTTGAGTTGCAATCCAGAAGTCTGAAATCCAAACAAGCATACAAGCAATGTATAAGCAGCAGAATAAGGGAGAAGAGGCTTAGAGGGTCGGAGGTACTGAAAGCATGTATTAAATAACAATTCGAGAGAAGCAATGCGCGAGAGTGAAACAAAGTAAAACAAGAAATCACTAACAAAAAAAAAGCTAAACTTATGAGCTTGTATTAAGAATTTTATCATTCATTAAGCAACACTAGGTACCAAAATATCAAAGGAAAGAATAGAAGAGCAGTCCAAGCTAATTGGAATAATTTACGCAATGCTCCTATGGTTAATGCCGACTTAAAATAATTGTTTTCAAAGAACCAGACATACGAGAGTCCAGAAAACCAAACATATACTAAAATACAATACAAGAAAAATAAAGTACAGATAATTAATGTTAAACTTACCAATCAGTGCAGTGATCACACTGGACCATAACTTCATCGGGGTTGTAGGGCATCTCACATTTACAATACCTGCCATTAAATTTTAGAACAACAAATTAAAACAAACAATATTTAAGCTCAATAGAAAAGGATGAAGTCACTCACACTTGAACTGTATCGGGAGTGAGAGCACCAGTAGCAGAATTGTAGTTGAATCGGCAGAAGAAATCATCATCACCAACAACATCAAGCTTCATGTAGTTCTCCAAACTGTGAACAATACATTTTCCATAGATTGTATCAACACTCTGAACATCAGAATGATCAGATAGAAAAAGCTCCTTTGAGCCATGGAAATGACGCCGACCCTTCTTTGTCTCCTCCGGCCAGTAATACCAACGGACACGAACGTCTCGTGAATCAGCTTTGATCTCTTCGATTACAGCAACGTATGATGGTATCGACGGTTTAGAGGAACGCATGAGTACACAATCACCCTCTGAAACAAACAAACAAAATATAACAGAAATAAAATCTAGTAAAAGAGATACAATTAAAATAAAAATTAAAATACAAAATAGAACTTACCACAGAGCGACATATCTGAATTCATTGGTTACTGACTTAGACAAGTTTTGTTAACAAGAGACGACAAAACAACAAAGGTGGCGAGGGGTTTTAGAATACAAATATTACAGTATACAGTAAAATATAAATAAAATAAACTATCGTTGACCCAATTATAACAAAAAGTTCAATAATTTATTATCTAACTTTGACCAGTAAAAAAACTTTGACACAAAAGAAACTTGTCATCTAACATCCTTTAAAACAAACGTTTTGCAAAGACCACGGTTTTTACAATCCAAAATAGAGTTAACTATTGTGATTTCAATTTTAACTCATCAATGAAATTACTCTTTTCCTCTACATCCTAATAGATATTTATAATTCATCATTAGTAAAATACTATTAGAGCACTATTAATTGAGATTAATGTGAGTGGCAATCCACATTATTCAAAGATTATTACAGCCTTCGGTCAATATTAGAAGCAAAAATTAACCTTTTAGATTTATTCAATTAATAGATCATTTAATGAATCAATCAAAAATGTTAATTTTTGCTTGTATCAATGAGGGTGTAGAGCACTTTTAATTGGGATTAACACAAGTGACAATCTGCATTAGTCAAAGACTAGATTGCCTACCCGTGCTACCGCACGGGTCATATACATTGAATAATAATAAATATCTTCAAAATTAACCTTTATAATATACAAAGGCAACTAACAATAAGAATGACATAGTAACAATGATATTATATTTATAATTGCACATTTTGGAAAGTTTCTTTATATACTACATTTGAAGTATTATCAATGCAAACACCATCTTCATCGGTTAACAAAATTTTCAG
>Ga0315914_1006317_pt1 | contig 16845 bp, 5 predicted proteins | sample MpolenodulesMG_FD_203920 | JGI IMG/M metagenome (GOLD analysis project Ga0315914, IMG submission 203920) | Medicago polymorpha root nodule microbial communities from Los Angeles, California, United States - elongated nodules | ecosystem: Host-associated > Plants > Roots > Nodule | place: USA...
TAAAGAAAGGTCGACCCAATAGTACCCGCATAAGGACTGAAATGGATGAGGAGGTGGTAGAGAGGACTCCGACACCGAGACGGTGTGGGTTGTGTCGGCATACCGGTCATATTAGGAGAAATTGTCCAAGTATAAATAATCGATAGTTAATAACGTTATGTATTATTTGTTCAAATAAATTAATATTTATTATGTTTTTTATTTATTATTATTTTATTTTAATTATATATATGTTGTGCCAAAAAAAAAATAAAAAGTCAGTCCCGCCATTCCAAACGGCGGGAACGGAAAAAAAAAAAAAACGTTCAATCACGTCAACCTGTAACGGACTGACACGTGTCAGACAAAGGCTCATTCTCGCCATTTGAAACGGCGGGAATGGGAAAACGACAAAAAAAAAGAAAAACCCCAAAAATGAAAGTGGGTCATTTTGAAATTTGTTTTTCAAAGGGGGTCAGACTTGAAAATATTTTTGGCAGTAGGTCAGAAAAAAAAATTCAATAATGGAAGTATGGGCGATCTTAGATTGTCATTTCACATACAAAAGTCTTTTATGGAAATTAGAGTACTAGAAACACGGAAACAAAAATCCTAGGCAGCTGGACAAGTCAAGAATCAATGTTCAAAAATACTATATTTAATAAAAGATTAAATATGTTTTTGGTTCATACAATATACAAACTTTTCGTTTTAATCCTTCTAAAAATTTCCTTCGACTTTTAGTTCCTATAAAAGTTTTATATAAAAAAAGTCTAAATAAAAATTATATTATTTTTAATAAATGAAATATTATAACAATCATTATGATGTAATTTATATATCTTGATGAATTGAAGGTATAATTTATCTCTTTGAATGATAAGGAGCTCAAGACTTTTAAATATAAATGACTAACTTGAATTGAAAAGAAAAAAAGAAGAATGTTTAACAAGATAAACAAGTCTCTATGGTTTTGTAAAATCGATGTTAAGTTTTTTTTTTTCATATGAAAAAAATTTAGAGTGTTAGAAAGTTAGATCGGTCTAAAGATAGAAAAGACCTTCTAACACAAAATCATTTATAAAAGAATTCACATTTCTCTAAAGAGATCAGTGAGACTCAAACTTACAAGTGTATAAAAAGACAAAAAATCATGATTTTCTTCTCTCTCACTTACAAGGATTTTTTGTCCTTTTGTACACTTGTGACATTGTGATTGATTAATGTCACATGACATTGGCACCCTAATGTCACTCAAGTGTTATCCATAACCAAGCCCTTGAAGTTATTTCTTTCTGCCTACATTTCTCAAAACCCTCATGTTTACTCAAAGTTTAAAATCCAAACGTGCAAAAACATTATTTTTACACATTTGATCTCTGCTGTTAGTCTGTTTGTACAACACATTAGCCGATCCTAGCATAAACCTAATATATGTGATCTACCTTTAACAATGCATGATCCACGTTGTAAATTATAGAATTATTAATCAATATAGAAAATAGTTTTGATAAATATAGGAACCGAACGTGGCAAGATATTAGTGGATAGTGAGAGATAACAAAGCTTACAGGAGATTACAAGAAACTTCCTGTCTCTCACACAACAACAAATAAGGATGACAATGCATAATAAACTATTGTCTTCATGGTATGTACAATCAAACAAAAAAAGTCTAGCGTATTCTTTTTAACATATCCTTTTTTTGAGGAAAACATATCCTTTTCTATTTGATGAATTTTATTAGTCTAATCATCAAATTTAAGTAGAATCATCTCAAATAAAAAAAAAAATTAAGTAGAAAAATAAAGTATTTGTTTCATTTGATTTGACTGTTTAGTGTTTTGAACTTTTGACTAGCACCTAAACTTAGTAATTAGATTTTAAAAAACTAGTATAAGCATCCAACAACATCTATTATAACCTCGTGTGCCACTTTCAGTTGGTGCATGCTATATTTTTTTTGAGTTTTTCATGAGTAAAAGATCCCGTCAATATTCGCATGCTTAAACAACTAACTTCAAGCCAGGTTGGTGCTACTGCGTGCTGTATATTAACATGAATCAGACTAAAATCTAGAATAAGATAATATAAACATGGTAAAAGATAATCCAATCAAACAAAAAACAAGTTTGAACGAGTATTACATTGATGGAAATGTCTCATGACTTAGGTGTTACATTGTTTTTTCTAATATGCTCAATATGAACCAGCATCCACTCCGACATTTACTATATATATTATCAACATTGTCCTCCAATAGTCATTTCCTCTTGGTCAAGCTTATAATAGCTTTTTCTGAAACAAGCTCTCAACAAAAACACCAATTATCATGACTTCAGTCGACTACAAGAGTCGAATATAATAAAAAAAAAACTAGTCCATTAGACATAAAAATCTTGCAGCTCAAAATCCATATCAAACTTTTTATTTATTCAATGTGAGATTCAATCAAGAGTCTATGTTAATCAAAAATAATATTTTGAAGGAATTTTAATCATAAATCTTGTTGCAGCTATATCTATTGTGTACAACTTAAAAAAAAATAAAATTGTTTAACATGTGCTCCACATGTTAAAGTAATTAAAGTAGCAACTATTTATTGAAAACAACAATTATTTATTAAAAATTTATATATTTAATAGAAAATACAAAAGTTATAATTTGAATGAGCATTTTTATAATAAACTTTGCATTGATATTTATAAATGTATACTAACTAATAAACCTACGCACAAGATCACGACTAACACTAATAATATAGATAACTATCTCATGACATAGTGATTGTCTAAAATTGAATTGTTGAGGGTAACTAATTCTTAGTTAACGACCATCACTTAACCATATTTTCCACGTCCCTAATTTTATAAAGTGAATGTTTATCTACTTTTTCTCTCATAAACCAACATTGATATCGGTACCAACTTCATTTCTCTCTTTATAACCACTTCTCACTTCATCCCAAATAATCCAAAAAGTAGTTATAACATATTTTGACTTGATCAACTCTACATCATAGTTTCTTTGTCACTTGTTCAACCATACTATGAACCAACTAACCATGATAACAACCTTCAAATCTATCTTGGTTTGATAGTTATGTTCAATTTTCATCACATGTTAGTAAATAGTTAATCGTTGATTCTCTATCAAATTATTGTGATTCAATTGACAAACAAAAGACTTCAATTTCAATCAAATAACTAATACATGATTTGATCAATTATTTTTTACATAAACAATTACTACTTTTATAAATTTAATCCCTTAGTAGCTTGTGTTGAGTAAGAAAAAATGGATGGAATAGCAAAGGAGTAAGTAAGGAGAATGAGAAAGCGCGTGAGAATGACAAGAACAAGAACAAGAACAGTAGAGAAAAGTGGAGCCCATCACCCATGTGCCTTCTTCCTGTCTCCACCAGCTCCTGCCGCTCAATCATTAGACTTCTGTTCCCTCTTTCTCTATCACTCACTCACTCACTCAACTCTCTAACCCAACCCTTCCGAACAAACTTTAATTCCTTCATCAACTACTACCTTACTTACTCTTCATACCCTCTAAACTACTAATTAAACCACCCCTCTTCTCTATTCCATCAAAACTATGTCTAACCCCGACGGAACAACCACCACGAACGGTTCAATCATTGACCCAAACCGTCAACAATTAGCCGTCAAAAAACCGCCGGCAAAAGACCGTCACAGTAAAGTCGACGGCCGTGGCCGCCGTATTCGTATGCCAATCATATGCGCCGCACGTGTCTTCCAGCTCACACGCGAATTAGGTCACAAATCCGACGGTCAAACCATCGAATGGCTTCTCCGTCAAGCTGAACCCTCCATCATCGCCGCCACCGGCACCGGTACTACTCCAGCCAGTTTCTCTTCTCTCTCCGTTTCACTTCGTGGCTCTAATAACTCTCTCCCTTCTCCTTCCTCCACATCACTCGACCACAAACCGCTTCTCTCTCCTACGCCTTTCATTCTCGGTAAACGTATTCGCACTGATGATGATTCTTCTTCCTCCTCCGCTAAAGATGATTCTCTTTCTGTTGGTTCTCTTTCTACACCGGCGGCTCTTTGGGCTTTACCTGCACGGCCTGATTTTGGACAAATTTGGAGCTTTGCTGCTGCCGCCGCTGGAGCTCCTCCGCCGGAAATGATGGTTCAGTCTTTGTCTCAGCAGCAACAACAGGTTCAAGCTAATTTCTTCGCTCACCATCATCAGCAACAGCAGCAGCAACACCATCAACAAGCTATGGGTGAAGCTTCAGCTGCTAGAGTTGGGAACTATCTTCCTGGTCATCTCAATTTGCTTGCTTCTTTGTCTGGTGGACATGGAAATTCTGGTCGGAGAGATGATGAACATCATTGAATGTGTTTGTTTGTGAGTTAGTTTTTTTGTGGTTGGGTCGCAATGAAGATGGTTTTTTCTTGGTATATAGTATAATTATTCTGTGTTATTATGGATGTTGTTTTCATGTGTGTGAAAAGTAGAACATTTTAGGGTTTAGGTTTTTTTGTTCCTTTGATTTTGAATGGAGAAGTCCATTGATCAAGGAATTCAATTAGGGATTTTACTTCCTTCTGGGTTGGAAGATTGATTCATTAGGCTTCTTTTTGTTTTAGATGTTCAAATTTGTTTTAATTAGATTATGGGGTTTTGCAGAAGGAGAGAAAAAAGTATGATATTTATTTATGTGATAGTGGTGATAAATTGGATTGAGGCTGGAATAGGTTTTCAGAACCTTGATCATTGTGCAACAAGTGCAGTGGAAATTCGTTTTGATTGTTGTTGAGTTGAAAGCTCTCCAAGTTTGGATGGTGATGGATTGATGAATTAATTGCTTCTGTTTCACTTTCTTAGTGGAGTTTTCAGTTATACTGATAGGTTATTGTTGCAGTTGAAGAAGTAATTAACTGCTTGAAAGCTTGTTGTTTCTGAGCTAAGAAAGTCAATTCAATTGTTGTGTTTCTCAAGTTCAATTGCATTCCCAATTTGTTGGATTGGATTGGAGTACCCTATTTTTCAAACATTATACTTATATCTTGGTCTTGGCTGCATTGTTTGAGATTAAGAGAAATTGGGGTCCATTTAAACTGGCAAATGCATGTTTTGATTTTGACACAGCTGCTGTTGGTGAGTGGTGACTGGTGAGTCATGATCTGTTTCTTTCTCCATTTTCAACTTTCATGCTCCTTGTTGGGTTATTATTAGATGTTGTTTTGGAGGTGATTGGTGTGTCAAAGATAAATGTTCAACTTATGACCTTTGTTTTTAGAATTTTATTTATATTCAATTCTTAGTCATTTCATAGATTGATCAGCGTGAGAATAATGTTTTCTTGCATTGCATGTAAGTGGATTGTTTTGGGGTGCAGTGATGTGAATAAAAACCCATCTGTTTCTTTCTTTATTTTATCTCATATTATGTCATTTTGTTTTGTCTTTAATACTGCTAGTATTTTTTTTATGTAGAGTTATTTATCTTTTGTGATTGTGACCTGGCTATATTATGGTTCATTTGGTTGTTTTTCAACCTCCACGTCCACACTACCGTGTTTGATTTGGTTGGAGGAGTATCTTGAGTTTTCTGGCAGTTTGTCATTTCCATGGTATTCCCTCTGGGAACTTGTCCTCTGGTTAGCTATTTCAGTATTTAAGGTAAGATAAGGTTAGGTGCATGTTGTATTCAAGTCTTAAATATACTAAAACAATAAAGATCTTACACATAGTACATGGTATAGTTACTATTTTTGATGTTTTCACCTTGGGTTAAAACTTGAAACAAATTTATTTTGGTGCATTTGATTCAGCAGTATGTCTGTGGTTGATACTGATACAAAAATTCAATTTTGACTGGTTTATTGTAACTCAATAATGGCACATTTAAACGGGTTGTTATGGCCTTGACTTTTAAGGCCACACATATACCCTTTGAGAACTACCATGTGCACCTTCTCCCTGGCTTTCCCAATGCCATGCATTTCATCATTTTCCTCACAAAAAAAAACATACAAAGACACTGTTGGTGTGAGAAAGGGATCGGTCCATTAAATGGATGGCATCTTTAAGTCATAAATTAAAATTCATCTGTTAAACACCTGGCATCTTAGAGGCATATAGTATTAATTTAAACAACATACTAGAAGGTAGGTTGGTTAGGTTGATGGCATCCTGTTAACTAGACATTTTAGTGGAAGTTTGAATAGGCGTTCAGTTTGTTAAATTCATTGTGAGCCAATGTGGTTTTGCAAAATCTATACTTTGAAGCTTAAAAAATTACGGTATCATTGTGATTTTGCCAAATTCACGGCAATTTCAAACATGCACTTATTTGCCCTAAATTAATGGTACTGCATTCAACTCTACATGGCTAAGTAGTTGTAAGTATAATCAATTATTTGGGTAGGGGAGCTATTGAGAAAACGAATTATTGGTGTGTTTGATATTTGGTTGTTACATCGCTCTGGCAATGTGAATATGTTCAAAATGGATTGGTGTTGCTATCTGAGTAGATAAGAATTTCTGGATAGCCTGAGATATGGAAACTGGAGGAGGTTAAGTATTCCAACTCATCATTTTTGTTTATTTTTGTATTTTTGTGTAAGGATCGTTGGTGGGGTTTTCAAATTAAGTGATGCCAACATGTTTTCTTAATTATTGCTAAACAGAAGAGTCAGCTACCAATAATTGTTGGGTCCCTTCATGGAGTTACATGTCGTGGTGAAACAAGTTGTGTTAAATTCCATGTATGATGGACGTTTTGAACTTACTTGGGAACTGTTTCTGGACCTACGTTACTTTTCACAAGACCCTTGCATTCGGGGTGATATAACCATGTAATTGGAAATTGCTCTTGAGCCCTTATTGTTTGCTCAAAATCCACTTATTTTATCGGAACATATTTAATTGTCCGATGACACAAACCTATTGGAAGATACACGTTCCAATCTAATTTTTTCCATTGAAAGCTATCTTCTGATCGGTATTTTTTCAGTGGTTGAGCAGCCTCTGGGTTAGAGCAATATCGCACATAAATTTGCAACAATATATGATTGTGGGCTGTATCCAGTCCGATCTGCGTTTGTTCGGTTTGGTCTACCATAGGATTTCTGTGAGTTTGATACCATATTTATTTTACGCAATTATGATAATCATGTTAAAACTTTCGTAAGCTGCTTGAATCTCCTATAACTAATCTGTTCCTAAACATTTTAAAGTAGGTTTTTTTTATCAAGCTCTAAAAGTAGTTACCATCATAACTACTAGCAAAATATTCGTACACTCGCACCGATTAACTGGTTTGTAATAAATATATAAATTCAGAATTATAATATAAGCAAACATGTTTTTTTGTAATTTTTTCTTATCAGTAGAATAGAAACCAAACATAGAATTTAAGAAAATAAATAACGATATAAAAAGGGTTTTTTTAACCGGTGCCCCGGGGCACTGGTTATGGTATCTAAAAAAAGAAAAATTAAATAAAAAAAAGACACTTTTTTTGAAAGTCTTGATTACGCAATTTTCAATGCAAAAGTTTCTACATTTGCTTCCTTAGCCGGTGCTTTAGGGCACTGGTTAACATTTTTCAAAGAAAAAACATCAGCAAGTTTATTGAAATTGAAAATAATGAAAACAGTAAAACACCACAACATTGGTACGTCAAGTATGATATATTGCCTACAAAGACAATTTAGTAACTGAAACCAAGTTGCTTGATCTAAAACCGTTAAAAGTGAACACCATATCCTATCTTCAGCCTTGAAATTATTGCTAGCACATAATTTGTTCCAGCCTTGATCACTTTTAGTTGTAATTTTTGCCCCATCTCTTTGCAAGACCAAGCAATTGATTTGTACAGCTTTAGAATCAGTGGGTATAAGACTTTCATAATTGTTATGTCTTACGTGGTCCTTTTGAGGCGTTTCTTAAAAAAGATTAAATTATTTTTTCTCTCCTTAAATGTAAAAAATAACTCATTCAAATTGACATCAGAGAGAATTGAATGTGAGATGTGGAACAGAAACACATTCTAAGATCTCAAGTAATATCATGTGTGTTTTTTTTTAAATACACTTGATATCAAGTTAAACACCAGTCTTCCTCATTTTGATTTATGTTCTAAATGGACTTGTATATAAAAAACACATAATAATCGTAGTTGTAACCTTGAAATAAAATAAAAAATTCATTGTATGTTTGTTAGAAACAAATTAAAACTCACTCTGAAGTCCTTCAAAAAAAAAACTCACTCTGAAGTTTCCCCCACTAACATAGTAGTAAGTAACATTTGTTCATTATATGTATTACTGGAAAATTATCGTTTTTTTTAAGAATGGAAAATTATTAGTGTTGTTATATTTCTTATTCATTTTACATTTTAAAACCAAAGAAAAATAGTTCTTCGTTTTAATTAAGTTAATACTTAACTAGAAAAAAACTTGAGCAATAACAATCATTATGTAAAGACTTTTAACAAGTCACGCTTATTCAATTCAAGGGTTTTTACGGACTAGAAAAGTAGAGGCACATGTTGAAAAATTTAGGTCTAAATAAAACAGATTTTATAAAACATGTTCAATCATTATGAATCAATAGCAGAATCAAAAAAACTTTGAACATGATTATGATCGGATTTATGACATGTTTGATTTATCAAGAATATCAATAATTAGGTATTAAAAATTAAAAATGCCTAGGTGAAGCTTTGATGACAACTCTTTCAACAACAACGATAAAGAGAGAGCGGGTGACCCCCTAATTTTGAAATTTTATTTAGCAAGGTAGTACTTAAAGTGCAAGATCCGAGGGAAGAAATTTGTGTTCCAGAAGATGGTAAATGTCCTTCACTTCTTGTGCAACACAAGACATTACTCCCTTTGATGCCATAAAAGAAAAGTTGAGGCACAAGCGGTAAAAAATGTAATTACATTTTCGGTCGCTTATTGTATCTTTTATAGAATTTTGCTCTCCAAATTTTAAATTTCGTAATTTTGGTTTTCCTGGATTATAAATTTACGAAATTAAATCCACCATCCAAAAATTTGATGATGTGGTGAGTCTTTAGATGAAACGATAACATGTTCATCCTGTATGTGGAGGCTATATTACTTTTATAAGGAATGCTAATAAGACACGTTCTAACATTCTTTTCAACACACTCTTATTGATTGGTTAAAATTCACATGTGATCCACCAAATTTACATGGGTCCCATATAAATTTGGTGGATCACATGTGAATTTTAACTAATTAAATAGAGTGTATTGAAAAAAGTATGTTAGAATGTGTGTTGTTAGCATTTCTCTACTTTTATACTGAAATTAAATAGTTTTTTTAAGGAAAAATTAAATAGTTTTAATTAGCATAAATATTTACTAAATACCCTCCCGTAACTTGTATTGCACGACTTTGTGATGATGTTGTGGTGTCTGGAAAACGCGAAATCGAAAGGTATGGGAGGGTGGCGAGAACCAACCACTCTTGGTGCAGCTAACAAGGGATGTGCTATAACTATTACAATGGCAAAGTGTGCACAAAGTATCAGGTTCAGACTCAGGTGTTGTTGATAGCAAAAATCGATGGCTACCATCATTAGATGGAGAGGTAAAATACAATGTGTGACAATCTTTAACAAGCAACAAATATTCACAATTTGCATGTATCTTTGTAACTTCAATGGTCATTTTGTTGAAGCAATGTCAAGTTGGTATGACGGTGTTCCTCTAGTAAAGATAGTGGAAGAATTGGGATTTAAGAGAAACTATTATTTGGTTTGGTAAGATGGAAATATCAAGAATGTCAATTGAATTAGACTCTAAGGTAGTTGAAGACAAGTAGACGACAATGTTGATAGCTCTATCTTCAATCCTAAATTTGACCACCCTTCAAAAAAATTTTTTTGCTAAATTTGACAACATTATGGTTGCTTGTAGATGAGTAGATCACTATTAAAACTTTAAAATACTTTTCGAAAATTTTATGGCTTATGATCTAGTTATTGGGTGTCAAAATTGTACATTAGTCATCTATTTTGATTCGATCCCAAAAACTCTTGGAGAATCACAACTCCAACACATCATTTTTAAACACATCTAATAAAACTACTACATATGTGTTACTTATAAGACATTTTTGAGTTTTTTCTTTGTTCATTTTTATAAAACTTCTTTAGCCAACTTCTTTCTAATTTGAAATGCATTAATTTTTCTTTACATCTACTTCAATCAACTTTCTTTAAGTTACATACTATTTTTATATAATGTTGTAATAAATACTGTATGAAAATATTAATTAATTCTCTCCCCTAAATGATAGACTTGTAAAAGAATAATGATTGTCAACAAAACAACAATCAACTTTCTTAATTCTTATATTTTTTGTCAAATACATCTTTTGGTCTTTTAAGTTTGACAAAAGTATCGAATCTGTCCTTTAAGTTGTTTAAGTGCATTAAATTAACAACTTAAAGAATTTATTTAAAACTTAAAGATCTATATAAAATTTAAAAAACTTAGAGGACCAACTGGGTATTTTTATGAAAATTAAAGAACAGAAAAATATATTTGCCTTTCTTTTTTGGAGTAATGGTCATTTTGGTCTCTGATGTGTAATGAATAATCACAATAGCCTCTCAATATATAAAAATTTTAAAATAGTCCCTAATTGTGCAATTCGTTAATCAAAATAGTCTATTATTTTAAAATGTTTTATTAATATTGTCATATTAATTTTTCAATATAGTTGCTTATTCTCATTTAAGTTCTTTATATAAGAAGAATTATTGTGAGCCCTCATGTATTATTTTAGATTCATGTACTATTTTAATTAACAAAAAAATGTATAACCAAATATTATTATGAGTTGTGACAGCTCATATAAACATTGAATATCAAAGTCGACCCAGATCCTGTTACACATGATTATTGTTATTACAAAATCTAAAAATCAAAATAAGTTTGATCCACTTTCCAATTCCCACAATCCATTCTCTCACCGGCACCGCCTTTAATTTTTTGTTGCTGCTTTGTTCAATGGCTACCGCTGAAATTCCACAGGATGGATTGAAGAAACTGGAGTATCTTTCACTTGTATCCAAGGTATGTACCGAGTTAGAATCTCACACCGGCACTGGTGACAAGGTTCTCGCTGAGTTCATCACCGAGTTAGGTCATTCCTCTGACTCGGTTGAGGAATTCGACGCTATACTCAAAGAAAACGGTGCTGAGATGCCGGATTACTTTGTCCGAACTCTTCTCACCATTATCCACGCCATTCTTCCTCCTAAACCTAAAAAAGAGAAAGATAACCAGAACGTGAAGAGTTCCACCTCCAATACTAAGTTCAAGGCTCTTGCAATTTCAGATGATAAGGATCGTGCTAAGGAGCTTCGAGAAGAGATCGAAATCGAAGCTAGAGAAAAACAAAAACAAATGGAACCACCAATAGACAGGTATGAAGATGATGATTGTGGTTACAGAGTTAGAGATAGGGATAGAAGAGATAGACGCAGAGATAGGTATGAAGAAGATGATAAAAGAGATTATAGAAGAGGAAATGATAGAGACAGAGATAGACGCGATAAAAGGGGGGATGGTAGAGGCAGAGACAGAGATAGGCACGATAAAAGGGGGGATGATAGAGGCAGAGATAGAGATAGGGATCCATATGAGAGGCGGAGGAGAGACGAGTATGAAGATGGAAGGGAGGAGACGGATGGTGATCAGAAAGAGAGGAGAGAAAGAGATTCGAGGCGTGGTGGTGATTCAGGTGAGCCCGAATTGTATATGGTTTATAAAGGAAGAATTTCTAGGGTGATGGATACTGGGTGTTTTGTTCAGTTGGATGCTTTTAGAGGAAAGGAGGGTTTGGTTCATGTTTCTCAGATGGCTACTAGGAAGATTGTTAATGCTAAAGAGGTTGTTAAAAGGGACCAACAGGTTTATGTGAAGGTTATTTCTGTTTCTGGTTCCAAGTTGAGTCTTTCCATGAGGGATGTTGATCAGCATACCGGTAAGGATCTTCTTCCGTTGAAGAAGAGCTCAGAGGAGGAGGAGGAGTCGTTTCGGACGAATCCACAGGACTCGAAGAATGGGCCAGTGGTTAGGACAGGGCTTTCTGGGATCAGGATTGTGGAGGAGGATGACACTGTTTCTTCGCGCAGGCCGTTGAAGAGAATGAGCTCTCCTGAGAGATGGGAAGCACAACAGTTGATTGCTTCTGGGGTTTTGAGTGTTTCGGAGTATCCAACTTATGATGATGAGGAAGATGGAGTGATGTACCAAGAAGAAGGTGCTGAGGAAGAGCTTGAGATTGAGATGAATGAGGATGAACCCGCCTTCTTGCAAGGGCAGAGCAGATACTCAATGGATATGTCTCCTGTTAAGATCTTCAAGAATCCAGAAGGTTCTCTGGGTCGTGCTGCTGCGCTCCAGTCCGCGCTTATAAAGGAGCGAAGAGAAGTAAGAGAACAGCAGCAACGTACCATGCTTGATTCAATTCCAAAGGATCTCAATCGTCCTTGGGAAGACCCTATGCCAGAGTCAGGTGAAAGGCATCTTGCCCAAGAGTTGAGGGGTGTTGGCTTATCAGCCTATGATATGCCAGAATGGAAGAAGGAGGCCTATGGGAAAACCATTACTTTTGGGCAAAGGTCAAAGCTTTCTCTTCAGGAACAGAGGCAGAGTTTGCCAATTTACAAGCTAAAAAAAGAATTGGTTCAGGCTGTCCATGATAATCAGGTATTGGTTGTGATTGGTGAAACCGGTTCGGGTAAGACTACTCAGGTCACACAGTATCTTGCTGAAGTGGGTTACACCACCAGAGGTAAAATTGGATGTACTCAACCCCGTAGGGTGGCTGCAATGTCAGTTGCAAAGAGAGTTGCAGAAGAGTTTGGGTGTAGATTAGGAGAGGAAGTTGGTTATGCCATTCGGTTTGAGGATTGCACTGGACCTGATACCGTAATCAAGTACATGACTGACGGTATGCTTCTTAGGGAAATATTGGTTGATGAGAATCTGTCACAGTATTCTGTTATAATGCTTGATGAAGCCCATGAGAGAACAATTTATACGGATGTTCTTTTCGGACTGCTGAAGCAGCTGGTGAAGCGTAGACCTGAGTTGCGATTGATTGTCACGTCTGCTACTCTTGATGCTGAAAAATTTTCAGGATATTTCTTTAACTGTAACATCTTCACCATTCCTGGGAGAACTTTTCCTGTGGAGATACTTTATGCTAAACAGCCAGAAAGCGATTACTTGGATGCATCTTTGATCACTGTCCTACAGATCCACTTAACAGAACCTGAAGGAGACATTCTTCTCTTCTTAACTGGTCAAGAGGAGATTGATTTTGCTTGCCAGTCTCTCCATGAGAGAATGAAGGGATTGGGTAAGAATGTCCCTGAGCTGATAATTTTACCTGTTTATAGTGCCCTTCCTAGTGAAATGCAATCTAGGATATTTGATCCTGCTCCTCCTGGGAAAAGGAAAGTGGTTGTGGCAACAAACATTGCTGAGGCTTCTTTGACTATCGATGGGATATTTTATGTTATTGATCCGGGGTTTGCTAAGCAAAATGTTTATAACCCGAAGCAAGGTCTTGATTCCTTGGTGATTACTCCGATATCACAAGCGTCTGCCAAACAAAGAGCTGGGCGTGCGGGGCGTACCGGACCTGGAAAGTGTTATCGTCTCTATACTGAGAGTGCATATAGGAATGAGATGTCCCCTACTGCAATTCCAGAGATTCAAAGGATAAATCTGGGCATGACTACTCTTAGCATGAAAGCTATGGGCATAAATGATCTTCTGTCATTTGATTTTTTGGATCCACCATCACCCCAAGCACTTATTTCCGCCATGGAGCAGCTTTACAGTCTTGGAGCATTGGATGACGAGGGTCTTCTAACCAAATTGGGTAGGAAAATGGCTGAATTTCCGATGGATCCGCCACTGTCCAAGATGCTGCTTGCCAGTGTAGACCTTGGATGCAGTGATGAGATTTTGACCATAATTGCCATGATCCAGACTGGCAATATTTTTTACAGGCCCAGGGAGAAACAAGCCCAAGCAGATCAGAAGAAGGCTAGGTTTTTCCAGGCAGAGGGTGACCATCTTACACTACTTGCTGTTTATGAATCCTGGAAAAGTAAAAACTTTTCTGGACCCTGGTGTTTTGAGAACTTTGTTCAATCTCGATCGTTGAGAAGAGCCCAGGATGTTAGGAAACAACTTCTCTCCATCATGGATAAGTAAGATATCTATCTATCTATCTATCTATTTATATATCTTTTGAAAATTTGCTTGCTTTGGTTTCTTTGTTTTGTACTCTTCATTTGTTTTTTTAGTTCAATACATTAATGGGAAACCTTGTCCCACAGAACTCCAACAGAACTCCAGAGTATGGAAAATATGTGGCAAGGGGGAATGGATCCTTTAAAAAAAAATCTCATGTCTCTAATGTGTATTCAATCTTACCATTAAATGGAAAAAGGCGAGATGGGTTATTAATATAAAAATTGAGAGTAAAAAAATTTAAGGGTGAGATTGAATAGAGAAAATAAATTGACAGAATCCATTCCCGTGTGAAGAAGTTTTAGTCCTAGGTAATTTTTATAACATGATAATAAAAAAAACATGTGAAATTTGCCTCTTGAAAGGAAAAGATTAGAGTTCTACTGTGGTGGAATGGATTGTGTCAAAATGTATAAAATAAATATTAGAGTTCTACTACCTATGATATGTGGCCATGATAATTTTTTAGATTGTCAATCGTTTCAAGTTGTGCCCAGCCTCAACCTGAAACTGAAAGACAGCGAATGTTGGTCCTTTTTTTCCCGGGCAGAGGGGCTATTCAGGAATAATTTAATGTATTTATGCATTTATCTTTTCTGTTAGAGTAGCTAGTCTGAAGAGCACATGTCTCCCCTTGTGTTTTTTTAGGTCTCTAAAGTTTAGATGTAGTTGGAACCTCTAGAATTACGGTCTCGCTTCATACATGCATTATAACAGATTAAGTTCTCTACATAATTTAGAATACAATTACAGATTCATTTCTAGATTTTCCAATTTATCTCAAATGTTATATCATAATTTTCCCGTGCTCGCTCCCTTTCTTTTGGTTTTTATTTGATCATTAAATTTAGCACACACTGTGAGTCTTACTCCCAAAGTATCGTAATGCATGTTTCAAAATTTGTTGTAATAAGTTAATTGAAACATGGTCAAAATTACAACTAACAAGGGCGTCTTATTGTAGATAAACTCAAATAAGCTCCTCCAAGGGGACCTTATCATATATGCTGATACACTTGTTTGTAACTCTAGTTTCTTTGTGTCTAAATAAGATGAGAGTAACTATTTAATAGTTAGATTTGTGCCTGTACATGTATAAGACTAGGTGTAGTGCAAGAGATACTAAGGTGATATAGTCAATCAACTGTGCATTTTTTAATCTAATTCAGTAGTATACAAAATATATTGAAAATAGTGCTTTGTCTTCTGTAACAACATCCAGCATATCACTCGACATCAAAGTCAATATAATTTTATTATTTTGAGCATCCCTTTTCCTCTCAATACCTGAATAGACTAAAACCTAACTTCAACGGTAATTATACCTGGGGTTTTATGCTCAGCTGTACCAGGTCCAACACTGAAATAGAGAGTGTACTGAGGGAATTGAAAAATTTGAGAGATAGTCGTACGGTCACAGACTCGCACCAGTTTTGATCTACTGGAGGAGAGAACCCATTATTGTTTCATGGTTGTGGACCCAACCTGTTTTGTGCAATTTAACCCACATGTTTTCACCCTTGCGTACCCGCCCCAAACTAGCCGTTTCTGCTGTCCAACTAGAATAATAAAAAAAAAAACAGCGTGACAATAAGTTGCACCCTGCACGTATCCGTGCTGTACCTGGTATGTACACGAACTCTGCCATTTTTTGTGTACCGGTGTTCGTTGCTTTAGAGATTATAAGTAGCCTTGTATTTGCAAAGCATTTGCAACATTCTAATTTTATAACTCGAGCCCATGATCTTTTTGTCACAGCAATGACTTCAGCCCTATGTCAAGGCTCCACTTCAGTTCTATATATTTTAGTTTGCTCAATCTTTTTTAGACTCTCGACGATTTTACTGATGCTCTATATTTTTAATGGGGATCCTCTAAAGCGAGTTAAGTGTAACGTGAGAAAATCAAAGGTTTGTTATTGTATCAAACTAATGATTTGTTATGATGTATTTGCAATATCTACTTTAATTTGTTAATTAACGGTTGATACTGACCCATTTCAAATATTATATTCTCTCTCTCTCTCTCTCTCTGTGTGTGTGTGTGTGTGTGTGTGTGTGTGTGTATATATATAATGAAATGGGATATTTCTTCTCCATTATATAAGGTATACCCAAGTATTTTTTACTTTGGGCTTCTCATTGCAATTATTGTAACCAACATTTTGCTGTGATTGTGTGGTTTATAGTTATTATGATGACATTGGTCATGTAAAGTATCATTTATATTAAATTGTACTCTAACTCATCAACATTGATTTTCAGGTACAAATTGGATATCGTGAGTGCTGGAAAAAACTTCTCCAAGATCAGGAAGGCTATCACTGCAGGGTTCTTTTTTCATGCAGCTAGAAAGGACCCCCAGGAAGGTTACAGAACCCTTGTTGAGAATCAGCCTGTATATATTCATCCAAGTTCAGCTTTGTTCCAGAGGCAGCCAGACTGGGTCATATACCACGAGCTTGTAATGACAACTAAGGAATATATGCGCGAGGTAACAGTCATAGACCCCAAATGGCTTGTTGAATTGGCTCCAAGATTCTTCAAAGTGGCAGATCCT
>Ga0315914_1006321_pt1 | contig 16836 bp, 6 predicted proteins | sample MpolenodulesMG_FD_203920 | JGI IMG/M metagenome (GOLD analysis project Ga0315914, IMG submission 203920) | Medicago polymorpha root nodule microbial communities from Los Angeles, California, United States - elongated nodules | ecosystem: Host-associated > Plants > Roots > Nodule | place: USA...
GCCCCTCCCCTCCAAAACTCTCGAACCAAACGGACTCTTAAAGAAATTTCGTCTCCAAAATCTACGCTATATTTAAAAACTAAAGACATAAGGTTAGCTACTATCTTTTTCATTTCTGACTACCAACACATTTTCATCAAATCCTGATACATTTTAGTTGTTTATGGTGTATGGTGGACTTATTCTTAATGAGTTGGATCCATATAAGATTTATGATAGAATATTATGGCATAGAATGATTTATGTAGCCGACCCCATTTAGTGGGATAATGCTTGGTTGTTGTTGTTTATGATAATTATTTTGAAGAGGTTCGATTTATGGCTCACACATATGGAAAAAAAATCCAGTTGGGATGGGAGAACCCACCTTGAATGTCTTACAGTTTATTCGATAAAAATTAGTCATTGCTAAGCAGCCCTAGAAACTTCATACCAATACCACGGTAATTCCAAAAAAAGTTACACATTTAATATAGGGTTAATACCATTTTTGGTCCCTATAATATGAACGAATTCTGGGAACACTTTTTTTCCATCATGATATAACAAACACTGTTTTATTTGGTAAAATTAATATGGGTATCATACTTCAAGAGTGAGTATTAGAAAGTATTTGAGAAAAAAAATATTTCTATCATTCTTTCAAGAAATTGCCACTACGTTATGGGAGAAATGTCAAAATTGTCTATGATTTTGTATTTGTGTCAAATAATTTATGTTGAGTTATCATTTCTCTAAACATTTTAGTGTTTTACCAAGTGAAGGATGAAATTGAAATGTTAGTATTTTTGGGATCAAATTGAGATTGAGCTGCAAAGTCGAGAACCGTTTTGACTGTCAATATTATACATTCATATGAGTATGAATTTGATAAACATTTTAGTGTTTTGCCAAGTCAAGGATTAAATTGAATTGGTAGTATTTTTGCGATCAAATTAAGATTGTGCTACAAATTAGTCATGAACCATTTTAATTGTTAATATACTTAACCGTTATCAACGTTTAGTCACATACATTCACATTGGATAAAATTTTATTATTTTATCAAGTCAAAGATTAAATTAAAATGTTCATATTCTTAGAGACTAAATAGAGATCGTGCTACAAAGTCAATAATCACTTTAATTGTCAATATTACACTTAACACGTGTTCATCATTATCGATATTTCGTGACTCACATTGATAGGAAGACGAAATTGAAATATTCATTTATATTAGGGGTAGTATTCATTTTGGTCATTGAATGTGTAAACATTTCAAAATAGTCCTCCCTCCGTTTCAAAATACATGTCCATTTTAGAGAAATTGCAGTAACCAAGAAACCAAATAAATTTTGTTATTTTTGATGAACTTATGGGTGTGTTTTCTATAAGGGTTTGTCTAACATGTACAATATTGCACATGTTAAGGCAACTAAAAGTAGTAACTTTTGTTGAAAATCAATAATTATTTATTCAAAAACGACATATTTAATATAAAAAAACACATGTTTCAAGTCAAAGTTATTACTTTAAATTTGTTTCCAGTCAAAGTTACTATTTTAAACTTCTTAACATATGCAAATTTGCACATGATAGAAAAATTCTTTCTATAATACTAACATTTATTATTTCATTCTATTTTTTCTCTCTCTACAATAAATATGTAAGGGTATTATTGATAAGACTAGTTAATTTTGCATTGAAACTTAAAAATGACAAGTATTCTGAAACAAAATTATATTTCAAAATGGACAAGTATTATGAAACGGATGGAGTATCAGATTGTGCAATTTATTAGTCAAAATAGTCTCTGATGTTAAAATACTATATTAATATTGTTATATTAGTCATTCGATATACTTTCTTATTGTCATATCGATTCTTATAAATAACTACTTATCTACATTTCAGTCCTTGTATGAAAAGAGTTATTGTGAATATTGAAATATTATTTTAATGTCACAAACTTTTTTGACTAACAAAATGCACAATCAAAAACAATTTTAAAATTTTGATAGATTAAAAGATTACTGTGACTACTCCATATATATTCAAGCATCAAATTATGAATACCGTTTTGATAAATTACTCTTGTTCTGGTTCTTCAGCTAACTCCCAGTACTGTCCACTAAATTTGTTACGTCAGCTTTATTTTTATACCTTGATTTTTTTTAAAATAATATGTTGTTAACAACGGTAATACAGTGCGGGAAGCATACCGCTTTCTCACTAACAACGGTAATCACGTGTATAGGACTTTTGTTGATGACGTCTGACATAAGAATATTCCTACAAAAGTCTCTCTGTTTGTGTGGCGCTTTCTTCGCAACAGACTTCCAACTAAAGACAACTTGGTGCGGCGGTGCGCCCTTCCAGTTCAGGACTTGGTGTGTGTGCTGAGTGTGGGGAACCAGAAACTGCGACTCATTTGTTTTTATATTGTGACATTTTCAGTTCTCTTTGGGCTCAAGTGTTGCATTGGCTGGGCATTTCTTCGATCCTTTCAGGTGACATTCAACATCATTTCACTCAATTTACGAATATGGCTGGATTGCTTAGAGTCACTCACTCATTCTTGAGAATTATTTGGTTTGCTTCTGTTTAGGCTATTTGGAAGGAAAGGAACAACCGTGTATTCCAAAATACGGTCTCTGATTCTTCTATTATAGCTGAAAAAGTTAAACTGAATTCTTTCTTGTGACTGAAATCTAAACAGACAATTTTTAACTATAGTTATCATGATTGGTGAAAACATTCACTCCTTTGTATAGGTGTTCAGATGTAATTTGGTTTAGTTTTTTTATGGTACTTTCAGATTTCTAGCACCATGATCTTGTAAATATTTTTGGTTGATTTATCTTTTGCATGTCTTGTGAAGGGTAAATTAACTTTGTTTATATTATATCCCATTTTCGTTTGTTCTAAAAAAATATGTCTTGCGTAAGGAATAGTGTATTTGATCATACCACAGGAATAGTGTGTTGTTTATGTATCGTGCGTATAACATATTTTCTCCCCTTCATGCTTTACTCATTCTAAAACCTCAATTTGCCTTATCTTGAATGAACCCCCAACAAGAATTTTGTATCTTAACTAATATGAGTTATAGATTAAATAACATACTTTCATTCATTTTGTTATATTTTGAAGAAAAACAAAACAGAGAAACTAACATAATTTTGAAGGATATTTTGTACTATATGAAAACAAAAGGAGATAAAACACATTTCAATTTATTTTTTACCAATCCAACAAACAGACCCAAAAGCCTAAGGACTAGGCGTTTTAGGTCTAAAAAAAGTTATTTAACATAATAGAACCTCTAATAAAAATTAGGGAGCTTCTACGGTGCAGTTAGGAAACTGACTTTTTTGAAAAAGTTAATTTTGATTTTAATGTTTGATTCATTTTTAAATTGTTGATTAGTGATTAATGATCAATAGTAATTCATCTAGTAATACTTGCAACATCTTGGACTTACAGGTACTATTTTATCGTTGACATTTTAACATGCAAACAGATTTGATGATATTATGTGATAGTCTTAAGTGTTACACTTTGTGGGGTGTTACACTTAAAACAAGATAGGATAAAATTAGATTAAGTGTAGTCTTGTTAATCTGATGAATTGATGATACTATGAGGACTGAACTTTTGATGCCACTGTACAAACAGTGGGGTGTTACTCACTACACTTTTGATGTTATAGTGTTAACTTCATCAGAAAAGTCATTTTCACGACTTCACCATAGAATTTTCCTAAAAATTATTAAGTAATTTATGTTAGTTAAGTTTGTAGAATAGATCATGGAATTTTTTTTTCTTTCATATTCACCCCACACAAGATGATGTTGTCCAACATATTATGGAACACTAAATGTGACAGTGATCTTAGTCAAAACTTAAAATTAATTTTTTGTATTATAAAAGATAGTCTCTTCTTCTCTTACTCGTTGTGACTTGAGTTTAAATTCGAAACTACATAATGAAATCACAGTTTATCACCTACTCTTTCCGGTCATATTTATAAGAAATATTTAACTTTCTTTATTCATTGTATAAATAATGTATTTAATCTATATTCTATACAAAATACATCAATAAATCTAAAAAGTAATTTTTTTTTCTTATAAATAAGATAGGAGGGAGTATATACTCCATGGAGTAATATTGCCTTAAAATTAATACAACGTCATTTCCCAACCGTCGGTTAGTCTATATGACTCCACCTATTTCCCAACTTCAACGTTTTTTTCCCAATCTTTAATTATGTGTCTCCTTTCAAGTTGAGACAAAATATATTGTGTGCTACTATTAGGCCAGCTTCATAGAAAAATCTCTCTTATTTATGTCGCCTCAACGCCCGAGAGACTTTTGTTTAACCCCCCCTATTGAAGGGCTCATCAACACCAAGTCCTCTCTGTAGCATGAACCCACTATATTAAGAATTAAAGTCTCATTGTTACGTAACGCTACCGCTAGCGTGATTTCCACGAAGTCCAGAATTAAAATTAATGAGAGTGAGAAGGTTTTGTCATTTAGAACTTACTCCCTCCCCGTTTTTCAATATAAACAAAATTGACTTTTTAGATTCATTCATTCAATGATGTATGTGGTTTATAATATGATTATGAATTATATACATCATTGAATGAATGAATCTAAAAAATCAATTTTTCTTATATTTAAAAACGGAGGGAGTAGTATTTTAACATCAGAGACTATTTTGACTAATAAATTGCACAATCTAATAACAAAGGTTTGGTCAGATTTTACAATCTACTCCCTCCGTCTCACAATATTAGTCGTTTAAAGCTTGTGCACGATTATTAAAGAAATGATAAATTGTGCTAATTTCAATGGTAAAATTAGTTACATTTACAAAAATATCCTTATTAATTGTAATTAGTAAAGTAGTTAAGTTGGATGAAATTCAATAAATAAAAGATAATAGTGAAAAATAATAATAAATGATGCATTAATATTGTAAAGTGACAATTATTTTGATAAAAATAAAAAATGCTAAAGAGACAATAATTATGAGACGGAGGGAGTATTCATTAGTTGTATACTAGTAGGGTCATGCTAACTTATGCCTTAATGACATAAGTTAAGTAGCTAAAAAAGGAAATAATTAATAAATTTTGTATTAAAAACAAATCGTTAAATTTTGACAACAATGAATACACAAGTTTCAAGAAAATACTTTTATATTTAACTCCTTAACATGTGCCTTAAGGGCACTTTAAGGTATAAATTAACATTTTCTATACTTCTTCCGATCCTTAATATAAAACAAAAGCAAAAGAACATCAAAACCAATGCAATCATTAATTACTCTAAACTTTTGAATATTTTTATAAATATACCCTCATTAAAAATTGTGAAGTATTAAATACATCCACTAATATTAAAAGACAAATATTAATTCAGGGGTAAAAAAGTCTTTTAAACAATAATTATACCTTAAAAGTTATGACATTTTCTTATAAATAGGACGAAAAAAATTTCTTATATATAACACCAGAGAGAGTAAAATTGAATTTCCCTACGTGTGCCATAACTTTGTGAGAAGGAAAAAAAATAAAAAACAATTTTGTTGAAAGAAAAAACAGTCCCAAATAAGAGAATAATGATTTGTTTTCAGATGCAACAAAACGAGACAAAAGCAAAATATCTCAAATGCCTTAATCAATTAAAATTACTAACATGTTAATATAAGAACACTTTCAATTAAAAAAGGTTAATATAAGAAATCATAATTGGCACATGATATGTGTTTTGAACCAAAAATAAATAAAATTGAATTGATGCTAAGAGTATGCACATATAAATATTTAATTTTAACAGAATAGAACTCTAATTGCATCCTCGTCATGAGCTTAACTCATTCGGTAAGGGATAATGTACAATATTTACAAGGGTCGCGTTTCGAACTCCAAACACCTCACTTATTCATCTTTGAGGTAAATTAATCTAACTACTAGACTACTTGACAAAAAAAAACCAGTTGAAATACAATGCTATCGAAACTTATGATCAGATCACAACAAAACAAAAATTTGTCACTTGACATATATCTATATTATATAACACTTATAACATATAGATAAGAATAAATTTAAATATTACAACAAAAAAAAAAACCAGTTGAAATACAATGCTACCGAAACTTATGATCATATCAAAACAAAACAAAAATTTGTCACTTGACATAAATCTATATTATACAACACTTATAAGAAATAGATAAGAATAAATTTAAATATTAAGAAAAATGTAACAAACACGATATGAATATATATATATATATATATATATATATATGAATTTTTATTCCTTTATCATTTAAAAAGTGTAAAAAAACTAGATGAGTATATTTATACTTACTTTTTCATTATCACAATTATAAGAAATTATTGGTTGGTCTTAGGACCAAAACAATGCATTTGGTCACAACCAACCAACATGTGACACCTCATACACATTTAAAGAAAGAAGAGAGAGAAGATGGGATTTGTGAAAAAAGAAAAAAATTACAGAAAAGAGAGAGGTAGCATCCCATGCACCGAGGAAGAAGAAGAGTGCACCGGGCACGACGACGGAGCAGACGGTGGCAGCGACGTCGATTTTAACGACGCCGATGGTTGGTACGGTGGTGTCCCAATAATCAGAAATAACCAGAACAGAATTACATCTCTCCTCACACGTCTATTCTTCATTATTGTAGAAACTTCCTTAAGTCTCAATGTATCCTTCAACGCCATTATAGTTAATTAATTGCTCTCTCTTCGTATTCTACGTATGATATAAATAAGAGAGATGATAAGGAGTGAAATAGAGGATGTTGCAGATGCATAAATTTCTGTCAAAAAGATGAATCAATTCCAATAAGTAGATTTTTAAATTCTATTGTCTTCAACAACATGAAAGTTGATGACAGAGGTTTATTTTATCAATTTATTTGAGATTTCGCCAATTCCAAAAAATCACTTTTTGTCACTGTCATCATCGCTGTTGATGATGTCGTTAAAATCGACGTCGCCGCCGCTGTCTGCTTCGTCGTGCCCAGCGTGGTCATCAGTGCACTCTTCTTCCTCGGTGCATGGGATGTCATCTCTCTCTTTTCTGTAATCTTTTTCTTTTTACCAGATCCCATCTTCTCTCTCTTCTTTCTTTAAATGTGTATGAGGTGTCACATGTTGGTTGGTTGTGATCAAATGCATTGTCTTGGTCTTATGACCGTCTTGTGACCAACCATGAATTTCTCCATAATTATATCATTAAACGATTTTTTTTATAATAAAAATCGTTTTTGATGTCATTAAAGAAAAGAATTTAGATTAATTTTTTTTGTTATATTGTTGGTGTCATTGAAATAGATAATCATGATTAGTTTGATTTGTTATAACTTGAAAGGAACAAACATTTATATTTTTAGTTTTAATCAAAATCAAATTTAATAAAAAAACCGTTCATAATTTTCAAACGTTAACGTAATAAAAAAAACGGAATTACTGGCACGTGAGTGCCGTCTTACTGTAGTTAATATAAATATCCTTCTCGGTGCTTATACTCTCATTGTATTTGAAAATGGCCAAATTAATATCTTGTCACTATTGGCTCTGTATTCTCTATGTCTCACTCTATTATTACTTCTTCACTTGCTTAGCTGTGATGAGTAGTAAAAAAAACATAACCACCGATGAATTTTCACTTCTTGCATTCAAATCCTCAATTACCTTAGATCCTTATCATATGCTTAGTAATTGGTCAATTTCCTCTTCTACTCCTTCTTTCTCTTCGTGCAATTGGGTTGGTGTCACTTGTGATGAACATCATAGAAGAGTAAATGCATTGAATCTTAGTAACATGGGCCTTGAAGGTACAATTTCTCCTCAATTGGGAAATCTTTCTTTCCTCGCTGTTCTTGATCTACATGACAATAATTTCCATGGTGAGTTACCACATGAGTTACTTCAGTTGAAGAGATTGAAATTGTTGAATTTGAACACCAACGATTTTGTTGGAGAAATTCCTTCAAGGATAGGGGACTTATCAAAACTTCAACAATTGGATATTGGCCAAAACAATATTGTTGGAGTTATTCCTCCATCTATATCCAATTTGTCAATGTTAGAATATCTAAATTTGAAATCAAATCACATCAAAGGAACCATTCCACATGCTATTGGTCAACTTCGTAAGTTGAAGATTTTGAATCTTAGGAACAACTCCTTATCAGGTATGATATACTCACATTATTAAACAATTTTTTTTAAGGTCACACCATTACATTACATATGCAAAATGTTAACAAGTGCCCTCTTTAAGGACTTTAAATAGTAAGTTTTTATGGAAACTTGTGCATTCAATGCATTGAAAATTGATGTATTAAACTTTTTCAATGAATACTTTCTTAATTAAAAATCTTTAAAAGTATTCTTAGAACACTCGTTAACAAAACTCATTACATAATAACATGCGATTGAGTTTAATTAAGGGTTAAGAGGTCTTTACCCCCCTGTAATATAGGTCATTTTCAGTTTTCCCCCCTGTAAAATATTTTTTTTGATTTACCCCCTTGTAAAATATTTTTGTTTTGATTTACCTCCTAATAGGTCAAACAAAAACCAATTTTATTTTTTTTCAAGAAATTTTCGTTTTTGTTTAGCCTATTAGGGGGGTAAATCAAAACAAAAATATTTTACAGGGGGTAAATCAAAAAAAATATATTACAGGGGGAAAACCAGAAATGACCTATATTACAGGAGGGTAAAGACCTATTAACCCTTTAATTAATGAACTTTATCTATTACACGTGTGTGGATACTTTGGAGTGCACTCCGCAGCAAACCACAATGTCGTTGATCTAAGTGAGACAAATTCCAATTTTCTTTTCTCATTTCGATCTAACGGCTCTGTAAGTGTGCGCAGTGTAGGTGTCATAGAGAATTTAAATTCAATTTTACGGGTTAGGATCCTCTCCATTTGATAAAATAAATGGAAGTACACAATTTGGAGAGAGATAGACACATAAAATAGATAGTGGGTTCTACTACTAAGTAGGTCCCACCATTATTAATTATTTTTTACTTTTTCCAAATTTTTTTGAGTCTATATCTCTCCAAATGGAGAAATGGAGAGGATACAAAATGGAGAATACCTTGACTCCTTGTGATCGTCCAATTGAGATTGTATAGTCCCAATAAAAAATTTATTTTGATTTATTTAAGAAACTCAAATTATTGACTTTGATATATGGATGGTTCAATCGCAATTAGACGATCACCGATCTATGACTACATGTTGGTAATGACTGCATACAAAAAATAGTAAGGGTAAATCAATCTATTGCTTTCTAAATTAACTATTTCTTAATCTTTATGTGTAAGTGTTAAAGATCAAAGTTCATAGACCGAGAGAGTATATATGTGGAAATCTGCTGTTTACCCAAATATTTCTGCTCATTTCCAAAGTAAATATCTATATTGTCCCTACGTGAGTTAACTCACGCTAGTGTTAATTCTGCGTGAGTTAACTCACACTGCGTTGAATAAAAACATAAATTTCTCAGTATCAAGATGACGGTTCCGATAGCTATTCACGTTCTTCTGATAGCTATGTAGGCTATGACGGTGACTATTATTCATTCATCATGTTCTTCCGATTGCTAATATTAATAACTTCAATTCATAATAATCACAATTTTTTTCCTTTCGTGTGTGACAGGTGTGATACCATGTTTTTTACATCATAAATTATCCCTAATTCATGTAGTACATGAATTCAAATCAATTAGCAGTACTGTTAGCATGTAACGTGACTTAAGTCACGTTTGTTATAATTTCAGCGTGAGTTAACTCACGTTAGAGTTAATCTTAGCATGAGTTAAGTCACGCAACGCAAGTTAACTCACGCAGGGGTAATATGGACATTTATTTTGGAAATGAACAAAAACGTTTGGGTAAAGAGCAGATTTCATATATGTGTGTGCAGGGCCGGTTACAATGGTGTGTAACAAGACCAACAACACATTTATACAGGGTCTCAAAAATTTTGAAGGTCCAAATTTTGAGTTTTTAGTGTTTCATTTGGTAAAAATATAATATTTTGAAATAATTTTTAAGCAAAAGTCCAACAACACTTTCTTTTTAGGTCGTTATTTTATTCCCTCCATGAGTTTCTCGCGCATCCTATTTAGATTTTAAAATCCGAAATATTTCAACATGTTTTTGGAGGTTTTTATGAGGTATTATGCCGTTTAGATTATATAATACAAACTATATTGAGCGCGCAAGAAACTCACAGGGTGGAAAAAGAGACAGTCTTCTTTTTATTAAGGACCAAATGTTTTTTTTTGTGGTGATTGAGGTTTGAACCTCATACCTTACATATAATATACATTGTTTCTAAGAATTAAACTAAGCTCAGGAGGACTTCGGACCAGATGTTTAAGATTAGAACAAAACATCCAAAGCATTTAAGATAGTCATGTGTGTGGCATATCCTTTTCAAAAACTTTTAACGATAATATTAAAAATAGGATTTTGTGAACGAGTACGTGTGAAGTACCTTTAATGATTCTAAATAAGACATTGTTCATCTAAATAATCTAATAATTTAAACTTCTAATGCGTTAGATAAATAAATTTTTATAACAAAACTCACTATTTGTGGTCTTAAAAAATTGTTCCAAAGACACTCATTAATATTTACCTTAAACAATTCAATGTTTGACTAAAAGTTAATCAACCTAAAAAATTACTGGTGTTTAATAAAATTGCATAAGCGGATTGTACCAAAATAAAATAAAGCATAAGCGGATATTAATTAAATACAATAATTTTATTTATTTTGACAAAATTCATTAATTAAATAATCTTGTATATATGAATGTGCATTACATGTCAACTATTATGTGAATCATTCTAATTAATGTCTTTTCTCTGTTTATATGTATTGCACTAAAGGAGAAATTCCAAAAGAAATTGGTGATCTTACACAATTGAGATTTGTCACCCTTCAATCTAATATGCTGACAGGCAACATATTAATGTTCAACAATTCATTGTTGCAATACTTAAATCTTGGATTTAATAATATGACTGGCATTCTTCCATCAAACATTTGTCAAGGGTTTCCAAACCTTAGATCACTCTATCTATTTGCTAATGATTTTTCTGGTGAGATACCAAATGGTTGGCGTGATTGCAAAGAGTTAGAAGTGTTGTCGCTATTCATAAATAATTTTGATAAAGGACCTATGCCATCTGACATTGGAAAATTGACCAAGCTTCAAGTTTTGTATCTTCAAAACAACAGCTTGGAGGGTAAGATATTGTTGTCGATATATTAATCGTTAATTAATTATTATTTCTTTAAACCTATTGAATTGCCTAAAAAAAAGTTACCACCTATCAATAATCATAAGTTATTTTTGAAAAATTAACGGTCCTTGAATTAAGTCTCAATTCAAATTAGGTATGATAATATATATAGATCAAATGAGGCTTTTGTCTTCCCCACTTTGTCCTCAACTTCCTATAAAAAATTTGCACCCACCCCTGAAACCCGTCGGCTTTGAATCTGGCTTATCTTGGAGAATCAAATTTGCAATTATCCAGCAAGCCTAGCATGTTTTTTTTTTTGTTGACATTAATTAGTTGCTTGGCTCAAGGTATGACTTATATTTGAAATTAAAATGTATTAGAGCAATAACGGATCTAAAAATGTTAATAAGTGGGGTCAAAGTTATATCGATATAATAATTACAACAACTTTTTATAAAAAAATTACTTCTTTTGATTTCTTAACTAGTGCTCTTAGAACACTCATTAGGTTCCTTTATAGTTTTGTAATTTTTTGTAGTGTTATCAATGGACTATGTTAAGATAATAATACTATATAAGTGAGGTCAAACAACATAAATATCTAATTTTAAGTTAAAAATGCAATAAGCAAATGGAGGCAAGTGGGATCAGTTGACCCCATTGCCCCCATGGTGAATCTGTGCCAGTATTAGAGGGAAATATTTTGGGGTAGAAATGTCATTTTGCAATAACTGAGTTTAGGGAGGAAAAATATAGGGTTAGTGATTAGGGTTAGGTATTGCTTGACCTAACAAATGTTTATAATAAGAATGAAACGATGATGATATCATATAAGTCTTCCCTAAATCATAGCTTAAACTTTAATGTTACATGCAGGTGAAATTCCATTGTCCCTATTCAACATCTCTTCTTTGAGAGAGATCAACCTTGAAAATAACAATTTATATGGAAGCCTCCCTGACGAGATGTGTCTTCAACTTTCTCAACTTGAATCATTTGCTCTATCCAATAATCATTATGAAGGAGTCATTCCACGATCTATTGGCAACTGCACATCGTTACAAGAGTTATATTTAGGAAACAACTCTTTCACAGGTATACTCGTTACTTTATATATTCATTTTATACTTTTAATTAATATTTTTACCGTTTTAATATTATTGGTATTTGATTTTACACCACATTTCATCATCATATGCATATGTGGCTTTGCTTAACGGGTATGATATACACATCATTACATAATAACATGCAGAGTAAATAAGTAATTACCCCCGAATTGTAAGTTTCGTCAATTACCCCCTGACATTAACAAAACTTCAATTACCCCTTAAAATTGTATAACGTTATTCAATTTACCTCCTCCATCAAATTCCTCTGTTAGTCAACATGACGTGACATTTGACAGTTTATGTGGCACTGCCACGTGTCATGCCACGTCACAGGTGGTATTTTTTTTCTTTTTGAAAAAAAAATCTGGAATTTCTTTACGGTACTGCTCAAATACCTCCCATAAAGTTTTGCATTTATGTTCAAAATGCCCCCTAAATTTGAAATTTTATATATTTTTTTTCTTATCCTTGACCCAAAAGATTGAAAAGACAAACAATTAACAATTAACTTTAATACTTTGAGCTATACAAGCCCCCTAAACACTAAGCCATGGTGGAAAATTCATGCCTAATGAAGCGTGAATATATTTGTGTGTGAGTAAAATAAAATGTCTTTGACTCTTTGATTACTTCTAAGAAGGTGATTTTAAGCTGACTAACAGTGGCGGATCTTGAATAAATTTGTTGGAGGTGCCAAAAATATATGTATTATATATGAAACGGTTTCAAGTTAAAACAAAGAGTAGATAACAGGTCAAGTGGTTGATTTTTCTGGATCATAATATGGGGGAGCCAGTTTAAAATTCCAGTAGAATTATCGAAAATAAGCAGCTTTGGAACTCGAACCAGCGCCATTTTGCTATAAGACAAGCCACCTTTCCCCTGCGACCAAGTGAAACATGTTTTTTTTTTTTTTTTTTACAAAGTGAAACATGTTTTAGTAATAGGCCTAATATGATATATATACATATATTAAAATTGGGGGATACCATGGCATCTGTGGGTCTCCAAAAAGATCCATGCTAGTGACTAGTCACCCAAATAATAACATTCAGAACATCTAATCTTTTACAATCATGGACAAGATGCTTATATTTCCTTCTGAACATATATGTCGGTGCATAATAAGAAAGTAGGAAGTTACGAGTTTGATAGTACAAATTACCCGTCTGAAGATACAAACCATGCTACGACGTCCTTCTCTTTTGCTCTGTCCCCATAAAGATTCATTCCGGCACTAAATAGACATTACACTCCCACTCTTAGTCTCATTATACAGGAGAAATTCTTTAAATTAATACTCGGTAAATTAATAAACTCTTTAAAATAATAAATTTGTTCGGTCCCGACTTAGGTCAATGTAAAAAATTGAAAAACTCGATAAAATAATAAGATAATAATTTTTCGGGAGATCCCTTTATAATTTTCGGTCCCAAGAAAATCATAAATTAATAATTCATAGAAACTGAAAAAAAAAAATATTACACTCTATTGAAATATGGGCCAACGTAATTCTAAGAGGCATAGAAAACTCTTTAAATTAATAATTATTAATTTATCGATAAATTAATAACTCTCTAAATTAATAAATTTCTCCGATCCTGACATTATTAATTTATAGAGTTTCTACTGTATGCTCTGTTCCTTTGTTTTGTCTTTTATAAACTTCCTCTGTTTCGTTTGTTTTATAACTTTCTTGTGAAGAAAAAAATGGATGGCAATTCACCATGTGCTTCATGCAAGCTTACGCAGATGCACAAAAGATTGCACCTTTTCTCCTTATTTCCCTTCTCATGAACCCCAAAAGTTTGCCATAGTTCACAAGGTTTTTGATGCTAGCAATGTTAGAAAAATGTTGCAGGTACCTCTTGCTCTTTTTAGTGTTTCTTTTAATTTCTTTGATGAGTAATGGGATTATAAAAACAAGGCTAAAGTGCACTTTTCACCCCTTAAGTTTCAAAAAGTTGCAATTTTGACCTCCTATTTAAAAAAATTACAATTTTGGCCCCTTTCGTCCCAAAATAGCTGAGAAGACGCCACGTGTCCCAAAAAATGGGTCATAATCGCAACTTTTTGAGAAGACAAGGGGTCAAAAGATCATATTTCCCTTATGTTAGGGGGTCAAAAGAGCATATTTCCCTAAACATAGGGGATCACTTTTGTCATTTTTTTCATAGGGGGCTAAAATCACAACTTTTTAAAACTTAAGGGGTGAAAAGTGCACTTTAACCTAAAAACAACTAGCGGATTAATCATTTGTATAATCAAATAAGCTAAGATTAAGATTAGTTGTTTACTTTGTTGTTCAGTTTTGTACTCATGTATTTATTCAAGGTACACCTTGTAGGTTGAATAGTTTGTTAATAAAATACATGATTTTTTCAAAAAATAAAAAGCAAACAATGTACAGTTTAAATTATTAAAGTTAACTGTTAATTGTTTGCCTTTAATATCTTTCGAGTCAAAGATCAGAAAAAAAATATAAATTTTCAAGTTTATGGGGTATTTTGCACATAAGTGCAAAACTTCATGGGGGTATTTGCTCATAACCGTGGAGAAAATTCAGATTTTTTTTAAAAAGATTGAAATAATTACCACATGTGATGTGGCATGACACGTGGTAGTGCCATGTAGACAGTTAAATACCACGTCATGTTAACTAACAGTGTAATTTGACGGACGGGTAAATTGATTAACATTATGTAATTTTAAAGGAGTAATTGAAGTTTTGTTAATGATAGAGAGGAAATTGACGAAACTTATAATTTAAGGGGTAATTGTCTATTTACTCTAACATCTAACATGCATGATTGAATTTAATTAACTTTATTTATTACACATGTGTGGATATTTGCAGTGCATTGTGCAGCAAACAACAATGTTGTTGATCAAAGCGAGACAAAAAGTTAACTAAATGAGTCTTAAGTTTCCTAGTTATATTTTTTTTTGAAAGGAAGTTTACTAGTTATTAAATATTGAAAATATGTCGGTAAAAAAATAATTGAAAGTAGAAGTTACGTTTAATTGCACAAAGATATTAAAGGACATTAATTGTGAAGAGAGATGTGTAATGATATTTGGATAATCATTTTGTATTAACTTGTGAAACAACTTTCTTCTTTTCTCTTTTTATTTGTCAAAAACAATTTAGAGAAAAAGATGAAGAGAGAGAATAAAAATACAATAGTATAAAAGAGATATTCAAATGTTATCACAAAATAGTTGTACAATATTATTTCTCAAGAGAGAAATAAATATTCTAGGTCCATTGGGGTGTATATATGCAACATGAGTTTATTTTGACAGAATTTATTAATTAAATAATCTTGTATAAATGAATGTGCATTACATGTCAAATAATATATGAATCATTCTAATTAATGTCTTTCCTCTATCTGTCTATATATATATATATATATATGTATTGAACTAAAGGAGAAATTTCAAAAGGAATTGGTAATCTTACACAACTGAGAGTTGTCGCCCTTCACTCTAATCTGCTCAGAGGCAACATATTAATGTTCAACAATCCATCGTTGCAATACTTACATCTTGAATATAATAAAATGATTGGCGTTCTTCCATCAAATGTTTGTCAAAGGCTTCCAAACCTTAGATCACTTCGTCTTCAGGCTAATAGTTTTTCTGGTGAGATACCAAATGTTTGGCGTGATTGCAAAGAGTTAGAAGTGTTGTCGCTATTCAAAAATAATTTTGATAAAGGACCTATGCCATCTGACATTGGAAAATTGACCAAGCTTCAATCTTTGTATCTCGCAGACAACAACTTGGAGGGTAAGATATTGTTGTCCATATATTAAGTATTAATTAATTATTGTTTCTTTAAACTTACTAAATTGTCTAAAAAAGTTATTACCTATCAATAATTAGGGGGTGTCTGTGGTGCGGTTTAAATCATAAAAGTCATTGTAACTGCGAGATAAAAAAGCATGTAATTCAGTTTAGTTTGATTGACTTTTAAAAAGTCATCAGAACCAAACTAATCATTTCATTAAGAATAAAATCATGAATACAACTTGTACAAAAAAAGAAAATCATGAATACAACTTGGTATAGTCTCATAAACTTGCCTCCTAGTAAGCTCTACCATTATTATTATTATTACCCCAAATTTTGCCTCGTAAGACACAACACCTCTATAAAAAACAAAGATCAAGGCTATTTTAAAGTAAGAAATAGGCTCACTTGATGCTAAGTACTCAATGCAAGGTAGCATGAATAATCACAAACTAATGATACAAATTTAGAGACAAAATTTTAGGGTTGTTGCAAATTTAGAGTCAAAATTTTAGGATTAAGTTGTTAAGTTGCTGCAGACTTAACAAAATTAATAAATAAGGAAGGATAAAAAAAAGAGGAAAATATTGAAGTAGAAATAAACGTCACGA
>Ga0315914_1006322_pt1 | contig 16832 bp, 4 predicted proteins | sample MpolenodulesMG_FD_203920 | JGI IMG/M metagenome (GOLD analysis project Ga0315914, IMG submission 203920) | Medicago polymorpha root nodule microbial communities from Los Angeles, California, United States - elongated nodules | ecosystem: Host-associated > Plants > Roots > Nodule | place: USA...
AAGAATCTTGATTGAATAACACAAGACTTTTTTTAAATTGAAAAGAGTCTTGATTGAATACCACAAGACTTTTTCATGATAAAAAAGTCTTTTAAAATCCCTTAGAATCATGATCCAATACACCCCCATAAGTCATGTCAATGAAGGTTGACTAATTTGATAAAAATTTGACATAAGGTTTGGATTAATTCATCATGTCAATGAAGGTTGATTAACTTGATAAAAACTTGAAGATACCGAAGATAATCAAGATGCTAATGTCTTTAAATATCGTTTATAGAGAAGTATTTTGTAATATATGATAACTAATTTAAAATGTACGGTTTTCAAAATATATTAATGTCAAGATGATATGACTAATCTAATACATTTTTATCATATGATTCCTAAAAGAAAAATACATTTTTATCATATGACTTATTTCACTACATTTTTTTATTACAATATAACTTATTCGTGCATGTTTTAGTCGGTAAGACCCGTGTGGAGCACGGGTCGGTGATCTAGTATAAAATAATTTCAAGACCATTAAGAGCATAATTGAGTTTGGCGGGATAGTACCATGATTGATGATGATTTTCACCTTAGATTTAAGACGCGTTAATTAATAATAATAATGGGTATTATAGTATGATGATACACGGTAACACGGAATAAACATTTTTGAAAAAGCTCAAATCAATAATTTTTAATTAAGTTCAGTTAATTGTAGATTGATTATATGAAATGAAAGTTGATGTGATTAACATCATTATCATATAGGAAATGCTAACCGGTATTTTCGGGGCACTGGTTAAGGATATTAAAAAGAAAAATTATATAGTAATTAATGCATTGAAAACTGTGTAATTAATCCATAAATAAGTCAACAAAGTTTCCTTTTATAATAATAAATTCCTTTTTATGTATGCTTAACCAATGCCCCGAAGGCACCGGTTAGCATGACCCTTGTTATATTATATAAGGCTTACAAACATTAAGTTTAGGTAATTGCGTAAAAAAATACTAAGTATTTAGTTTATTGAACAATAGACATATAACTTTTTTAATTTATACTCCCTCCGTCCCGCAATAGATGACCCATTTAAAAATTTGTAATTTTAACCTAACTTACTTTAACCATACTTTTCTACTAATATACAAAGATAAATAATATCATATAAGATGTCGTCAGATTTGTCTCAATGAGTGTTTTCAAAATATCAAATTTTCATAATTTTTTATAATATATTATTCAAGATATTTAAGCTCAAAATTATGCATTGACATGCATAATAAGATCAACTGTGTATTAAGTATTAAGGGATTCATTTTATGAACCATTTAAGTTGGCTTGGTCTCCTTTGGTGCAGTGTGGCTTAGTTTTCCTAATATCTTCCATTACATTTTTTTTTAAATTTATATTGTCCATTCTCCCATGTTTTTCTTTCACTCTTAGTTATTACATTTCTTCCCAAGATTTACCTTTCTCCGTGATTCAACCTTAATCAAAGGAACAGTAAGATATACAAGAAAAAACTAAGAAATAATTCAATTCAAGAATAGGAGAAATCATAGGAAGAAACAGATTATGAATCACCATATACCAAAAGTGGGAAATGAGAATTGAGCTAAAATACCTTTTCAAAAATATATATGGTAATTCAATTAAAAATATTCAACACAAACCGCTTTATATATTGTAGTATATATTTAATTTTTTTTTGGAGAGAATTTAATCTATTTATTTATAGGGAAGATGTGAGTATTTGTGCAGTATCAAATTTGTGTGTTTCTTTATCTAAATTCAATAAGCAAAGTGTTAGTACCTTTCAAGGGTGAAATAAAAATGGTCGTGAATGGGGGGATTCTTTTTGTTTGTGTTGTGCTTCTCATGGCAATGGAGGTTCCTAGAGCAGCTGCACAAATGGGTCAAATTCCAGGTACTTTTCTTCTATGCCATTGTTACTTTACTTTTCTTAGTCCTTCATTTTTTATTTTTTGCATTGTTTAGTTTTTCTTAATGCTTTGGAGATTGCTGTGTTTGTTTGTTTTGTTAACATTAGAACAAGTATGTGTATATGATTCATTGACACTAAATCTCAACCATTAGATTTAACTAATTCAACGATCAATAATATTTTATCTTTTTAAACATGAAAACATATAGAATAGAACCACGACACCAATGAAAACGCAAAACATTATTAGTCAAGGTGCGATTGTTAAGGATAAAAAAATGATTTTGACATTCTACAATTTATAAATTGTATAAAAAATTAGAATCTAATTTCTGTTTGTTTACTACAGTAAAAGTGATATTTTTTCAATTGATTTTTACAAAAGTGATAATTTTATTCTAAAAGTGATTTATAGTTTGTTTATTATAGGAAAAAAAAAGTAGAATCATTTTTGTAATTCAACCATTAGACCTGAATAATAATTTTTAGTTTGTTTGCATCAAATTATATAAAAGTGATCTTTTTATTATAAAATACTTCAAACTTTTGACTTTAATTTCATTTAAAGTTGTTTTTTTTTTCTTTCAAAAGTTGTAACAAATAAATAGAATATTTTTACATGTGATTATTTTAAAAAAATGATTTTTTTTCTTCTAAAAAAGAGTAACCATAGTATTTTTATATTCCAAGTTTCAATTGTTTAGTCCATGTATGATTTGAGATATACTATATCCCACCTAATGAGGAAATTCCCCTAATGAGACCGAGTGATTCTGTTTTACTTTAATCACCTAGTTGTACCCAAGTGGAAGAAAAAACCCCAACTTAGATTAGATCCAAGCCCTGGGACAAATTTTCAGTTGAAATCCAATTACGGCAATGAATTTTCTAAATATAGTAATCAAACTATTTAGAAGTTCCCTAAAAAAAAACTATCTAAAAGTTGTTGATAGTTTTGTGAAAAAAACTTCACCGCAGCAATGTTGTGCGAGCATTTGCCAAGCATTTTTCAGAGAGATAACCCCCCAGTTCTCTCCTTTACCGTAGGGATTCATGCAGAAATTTTGAATTGCATTTAATTTTTTTAAATAATCATATATATCTATTAATGTGCGACGGGTTACCACTAAAATATTTAAATTTATCAAAATTATGAATGCTTCTTTTGTTATTAGTTGTATAAATCAAATTGTCAGTAGAAAATGACTAATATTAAACACATTTAACTTTGTGAGAAAAAAATAGAGACATTTAAGATTGTTTAATACCATTAAAAAAAATACTACTAGTAAAAGACACACTTTCATTTTGTAAATAAAAAAAGACACATTTTCATAGTAAAAAATGGCCATTAACTAACTAAAGACACATCTAAAAATCAAAATTACTAATAAAAGATACATTCAAGTTTGTTTATAATTTTAATAAAAAGACGGCTAACATCATCTAATTATAAATTTTTAGGGGCCGTTTGATGGCCATGATAGAGAGACAGGATATGATACGTTTATCATATTCTGTTTAAATCTCATCTTTGATACACCAAAGAGATAGAATAAAATAAACCATTTTTCTAGCCTATCCTAACTTGTCTTTGTATTTTTATTCTGAGTATAGGCGGACGACGGTGTTAGAAACTATCCTCATATGATTAGTATTTCATTCCTTGTTTATTACCATGATATTCTTTCCATTTTTAAAATCTTGTCCTTCTTTACTTATTTATAATTAATTACATGCCATTTTTAAAATATTTAATTAATTACGAGAGTAATTTTCACATTTAATTATAATAAAATAATGATATCATATTTGTTATTATGTGTGCATCAGACACATGATAAGCTTAATGCTTATCATTCTTTCAAAAAAAAAAAAGTTTAATGCTTATCATGTTCATATCATATCATGTCTATATAGGTATATCCTATTATGATCATCAAATGAGTCCTTAAGATTTTATCATTTCATTTGTGCTAAGAAGACCTTTTTGATAATGTTGTAATATATTTCATTTTAGAATCTTCAAAAAACATTATTATTTTAATTATCAAGAAAAATGAAACCAACCTCAATGAAGATGTTGAGAGATGCAAAATATGACCCTTTTTCTCTAGTCTTATATATAAGAAAAAAGTGAGGTAAAAAAAAAGGTGTACAATGCTATTTTTAGGGTAAAGTATTTTTGTAGGATAAAGTTACTTATACAGTTATACCTTTTATGATTACTTACAGACCCGTCCGAAAATATACTACATTATATTGTTGTAAGTTTTTATTTTACTATTTGTATGCAATTGATAACACGTAACAGACTGAGTGCCCTATTGTGCACACAAGATACTCCATATAAGACTAATGTTAATGTGTCTCTTACCTCAAATAAGTTTCGCACACAAGATTCACATCCAGAAATTACAATTTACATCTCCCTTCATGAAAAGTGATGTAAGGTAAACAAAAACATGCCAAGTTCTTAAATGAACAGCTTGGTGTATAATTGAAGTTCAATAATGCTCAGAAGCTTATTTATGTAGCCAAACTAGTAGTTCTAGCAGAAATTTCTATTACTATTATTGAGAACAATCTAAGTCGCACATTGAAAATATATAAGGTTTGCTATACGTTTCTAGAGAAAAATACTCCCTGCTTTACAAATCGGTTTTGTTAAGAAGAGTTAAATCTAATATGAATACTTCAATTTGTAAAACGACCTTATTATCTTCGCATTAACACTGTGTGATTGTCTTACACATGTTTTTGTTTATTATGCAGAGCGTAGGAATATCTTCAAGAAAAGGCGAAGTCACTCCCGCCCCATTGATACTGTATTCAAGCTTCCAACTGCAACTACTTCTTGGCCAAAAGGTATCTATCATTTGATTTCCATTTCTCTCCTTTTATGATATATTAAGGTGAATGCAGTGCAGACTTTGATTATAACAACCATTGAATTGCAACATACAGGTAATGGTTTCGCGAGAGGAGTCCTCGATCTAGGTGGGCTGCAAGTGTCTACGGTATCAACGTTTAACAAAATTTGGGGCGCCATTGATGGTGGACCGGATGATAAAGGAGCCTCAGTGTTCGAACCAACAGGAATACCTCAAGGATTCTCTATGTTAGGCAGCTACAGCCAACCCAACAACCAACCTCTTTTTGGGTATGTTCTCGTGGCAAAAGATGTTTCTTCAAGCACCACAAAGAGCACATTAAAGCCACCAATTGATTACACATTTGTATTGAAAGCTAAATCCTATTCAGCTACTCAAGTTTTGCCATTGTATATTTGGCTACCAGTAGCTCCTAATGGCTACCGTGCTTTAGGCCATGTCGTCACCAAAACACGAGACAAACCTCCCCTTGACAAAATCATGTGTGTTAGATCAGACCTTACAGAGAAATACGAACTTTCTTCATTGATTTGGGAATCCGGAGACTTCAATTTCTATGACGTTAGACCGATAAGTAGAGGAACTCAAGCTCGAGGCATTCATGTAGGCACTTTTGTTGCACAAAATGGTAGGCCTACTAACCCTCCATCTATTTCATGTTTGAAAAACCTTAATTCCATTTCAAAGGTCATGCCTAATCTACAACAAATTCAAGCAATACTCAAAGCTTACTCTCCATTTCTATACCTACATCCTGATGAAAAATACTTACCTTCATCAGTCAATTGGTTTTTCTCCAATGGAGCATTACTATACAAGAAAGGTCACACGTCAACTCCTATACCAATAGCACAAAATGGTACTAACCTTCCTCAGGGTCCTAAAAGGGATGGTGCCTATTGGATAGACCTACCAGCTGATGATGCAAACAAAGATAGGGTCAAACAAGGTAATTTACAAAGTGCGGAATCTTATGTACATGTGAAACCAATGTTTGGAGGAACCTTCACTGATTTTGCAATGTGGACTTTTTACCCTTTCAATGGACCTGGAAGGTTAAAAATAGGGTTTATAAATATTAAATTAGAGAGAATAGGTGAACATGTTGGTGACTGGGAGCATGTGACATTAAGGGTAAGTAATTTGGATGGTAAATTATGGAAAGTCTATTTCTCACATCATAAGAAAGGTTCATGGATTGATTCCTCTCAACTTGAATTCCAAAATGATACTAGCAATATTGATTTTCCAACAAAAAGACCTGTTGTTCATGCTTCATTGCATGGCCATTCAACATATCCACATGCTGGCCTTGTTCTACTAGGGAAAAAAGGAATAGGTGCAAGAGATGATACTGATAAAGGTAACAAAGTTATGGATATGGGGAAATATGTATTGGTTTCTGCAGAGTATTTGGGGGGTAAAGTTAAAGAGCCAGCATGGTTGAATTTTTATAGGACATGGGGTCCACATGTTGACTATAAGTTAGATGATGAATTGAGAAAATTGAAGAAGTTGTTTCTAGGGAAGCTAAAACATGTTTTTGACATAGTTATTAGGGGTTTACCAAAAGAAATGTTGCAAGAGGAAGGACCAACAGGTCCAAAGGAAAAGAAAAATTGGAATGGTGATGAACTTTGAATTATGTTGACATTTTTTTTTAGTTACATTGATCTGTTTTTTTTTTTTTTGACCAATTTATATTAATTTGTTAAACTTCAAAGTTGTTTGAGAATAATTTTGATTGGTGAAATTGTAAAACTTTGCAAAACAATGAATGACAAATACTTTGGCACAGTAGACAGACTTGACCGCACTAGTAATAGTGCAGAAAATCGTAATTATGCAGAAATGTACATACTGAATAAATGCATAAACCAAATACACTTATAAACTAACCTATAAAGCGAATTATGCAGTAAATCACGAACATTTAAACGCCAACGAAGAATATCATATATCGGGAGATTCACGTAGCAGCAGAAAACACAATTGTAGAAAAGCGGAAATGAAAATAGACATAAAAAAAAGCAGCTGAAAACTTAACAAAGAAATTAAAAACAAGATTGAGAGAATAGAAGAATTGTTCATGAAATTCTGCCCAAAATCGATGACACACATCTTTAGAAAAGAATGGACGTATCACTATCAAGCAAAGAATATGATCTGGCTATATAAATAGAGAATCTCTTTGTTATTTCTCATTTCAATGTTCAAAATAAAAAATTCTCTCAAACCCTTGATCCCGCTCATCAATGTTTTAAAACCTTGATCGGTTATTGACCTGGTCAAGGGACCAAATAACTTGATCATTAGTCGACCTGCATGTTGCATATCTGTTTGCATGATGAACAAGATTTTTTTCTTTTTTTTAAGGAATGAACAAGACAATGGTGAAAAGCCTTGAAACACGAAAGTCCATCTGCCTCGAGGGTGGGGGTAGAGGCTAATCAATCTTTCAACGTTCCAATCTCCCCTTGATGAGATTTTAAGACACACACCAATGACAATTGTGGTATAATCGCTTGATTGTTATCTTAGGTATTGGTCCGGTTCCCAAAGTGTTTGTTTCATCATTTTCTTTTATTACAACAAATTTATTAGGGTTCTGCAAATGATATTTAATACTTTTAGTAGGGTGCTCCAAATGATGTAGATGCAGGTGAATGGATTGTTGGGTTTGTCTGATCTTTCGATGTTGCCTCCAATGTGTTTGCAAAAATTGTGGCAATTTTGAATGGTCTTGACTTGAGATGGCTTGAAGTGAAGAATATAGAAATATGATTGTTGAATTTGATTCCTTGAGGTTTATTCAATTTTCTTAAACATTACTTCGGACGGTTAAATAACTTATAACTTATAACTTTTTACATTTTTTTTCAAACATTACTTAAAATAACATTTTAAAAAAGTTATAAGCCAACAAGAAAAGCTTGTTTACCAAACACTTTTCATTTGATCTAACAAGCTTATAAGTTAGTTCAATAAATTATTAATCTACTTAACCACAAGAATCATTGATTCAACTGTTGGATTTTGCATTAGGATATTTTTCTCACTTTTATATGCCCTGGCCTGCATCCGTTTCTTATTCATCTCATCACTCATCACAATCACATCTCATTAATTTCTTTCCTCTTCCTCTTCTTTTTCTTTCTTCCTTTTCTACACCACTACTAATTGAAGAGAATCATTGTTGTTCTTGAACTAAATAACTCTAAAAAGGTAGTACCTACCAAATACTTTTTTATACTATATTGGGGTCCCACAACAAGTTGTACAACATGAATATCCACTGACCGTAACACATAATAGGACTTGTCTCGGTGGTTTAATCTTAACCGCTAGAGGATACAAAAACAGATAAGAACATTGAGACAAAAATTAATTGTCACCTATGCAAGGGCCAGGGGTGTGAATATGATGAGCCATAACTCAAACAATTCACAACCAAGCATTGTATATTCTCAAGATTGAATCTATCTTTGGATTAGATATCAGGAAATAGTTGTTCCTTGCTGTTCTCATCTCTTTTACTCAACTAGATAGATAACAATATCACATAATATTCACAACATGATTCTAGCTAGTTAGTGGGAGAGTTTGTGGGTCCCACTGGACCCACCAACTCACATGCATGCCCACTCCATACATTTCAACTCACCTTTATTGTTAACCTTAATAATTCTTCCTTCTGTTATCAAAGTTATATATATAGTATATCTTTGGGACAACATGAGAAAAAAATAAAACATCAAAGTTGAGAAAAGAGATTAGCATGTTATAACTATAAATAGAATATACTTGGTTTCATGCCAAAGTAGATAATTTTTTAAGCCTATAATAAGATTGATTATACACAAATATGGAGGTTGCTGTTGAACTTGAAGATGATTTATATTTTGCAGACTTAAGCAAGCAAATTTCACTCTTAATTATGGATGAAGACGAAGATCCTCTTACTTCTCATCGTCCACACTCTCTTCAGGTTTTTCACTCACATCTCTTTTGATACGCCACATAATCATGCATTTGACGATGACACAATTTGGACAGTCAAATTGAATTTAAACTTCCAACTTTGCTAAATTGAGTCCAAAATACAAAGTTGGAACATGAACCGTCTTTTCTCACTGAATATGTGAGCACAAATAATTCAAATTCAACATATATCTCACGAAAGAAATCCAATTTTGTCGAATTTTGATAAGAAAAATGTTAAATGCCATGGGACATTATTATCCTGAAACTCATGAATACTACATAATACGACTCACTCACTTTCTGACTCGAGTCTAAAATACAAAGTTAGAATACGAATTGTATGATCTTGATCAGACGGTCTAAATGTGAACACAGAATTCAAATTTCGCATATATTCACACTAAATAATTTCCAATTATGGAATTGATCAATCAGTAGTTTTATTCATTATGCTAATCATAATTATAATCTTGATCCTTAAATTTTTTTTTTTTTTATAATCTTGATGAATATTCTTAAACAAATTTTCAGTCTTTCTCTGGAGCAATCCATCCTCCTCCACAGTCAAATTTCCTGTACGAGCAAATGGCTTTGAGAAGACAAAGCAAAGGAACAGGTGTGTTTATCCCACAGTCAACAACACAACCAAGAAGGAAGCACAGAAAAGGAAGATCTTCTTCACATGCAAAATGTCAAAAACAGTCTCAAGATACAACAAGAACGGTTTCTCAAAATTCTTTTAAATCTATAAATAATGGTTGAGGATGTACAATCCGCATAATTTTCTACTGATCATTAGTTATTTTGCCAAGTATGAATAATTCTATTGATAGTTAATTTCAAGGATTTATATATACATAGGTCATCATGTACATGGGAATGCCAGTATTATTAGTCTTATTATAGCAAGGGTCCCTGCAAGGTTTATTCTGTAACCCTTCACCGTGTGGGAAAGTTTTTATCTAGTTTGATAATAAGTTTGATAAGTTTTTTTTTTTAATCTAATTGTATTGTAATATATAATATATGATGATGTATCCACTTAATATATAAGCTTATCTTATCCACTTAATTTCTACAACTATATAAGATGGAAGTTCAAAGAAACATCAAGTCAATTCGTACTGTATGCTTATAGCTAGATATTTATTTGTTTTCACTAGTTTCCTATGTCCTTGTAATTATTCTTGAAATAGAAGTTTAATCCAATTCCCAGCATGAATGAAAATAAATAAATAAATAATACAAGACCATTATTTTTTTTATCCAATGTATTTTTCACACGTTCTATTTTTTCCTTTTACATAACACTCTTTGTTCAGATTCTAGAATCCGAACAAAGTTTGAATTATAAAATTGAAACTTGGTATTGCTTAAATTTGCAGAACAGAATCCAAACATAATTTGGATTATAGAATCTGAAACTTGGTATTGCTCAAATTTACAGAACAGTAATGGTGTATAGTATTAAGAAGACCAAATTGAAAATGACCAACAACATAATATTAAGAAGACAAAATAATTTTTTTTCCTTCTAGTTTTATGGGTAAGTTTCGGAGCAATATGATCAAATAACCTGAATACCGGATTTTCGACTGAGAGACGACATAAACAACTAACAATGACTTAAAACACAAGGATGAAGGTTACGATAGTTAGTATGGTTCTTACTTAAACTGACTATCCATGTTACAAATAGACTCAATCTTTGTGCTTATACAGTTCAGATTATATAATCTGAACCAAATTTTCTTGAATCCTTAACACAAGAGTGGTGTATGTGGAGTGTTATAATTTTATAATCTGGAAAAAAAAGAAGAAATGCACCCTATTATATTGGGTTTTCGGATTGTAAAATCTAAAGTTTGTCAGAAACAATTTGGATTATATAATCTGAACCGTGCCAGACTATGTTTAAGCTTGAGTTTTGGAGGGTTTTGCATAGTGCATAACACAAGACAAATTTAAACGACATAATTCAACAACGTTAAACAACTTAATAAGATAAGTGATGATGAAATGCAAGATGTTCCATGAAAGGAAACAAACTTTACCCTCCTCCATCTTCTTGCACTACATGTTTAACATTAGATGTTTAATAATTTTGTGTAATAAGATTCAATGTTCATGTACATGTACTATAAAAGATATGATCAGTTAATAAAATGAGAATATGATATTTTTGGTCAATTTCAATTACGTCTTCTTAATATTATATGTGAAATGTTGTTTTGTGAATATAGGCAATACAAGGTTTTGTATTCTATAATTCAAACTATGTATGGATTCTGGAATCCGACCAAAGGATATTTTAGAAAAAAAATATGACGCGCAAGAAATACATAAGGTGGAAGAAGTAATAATCTAAATATAATCATAGTATGTTATCTCTTTTTTGGTCGGCCCAATGGATGTACATAATATATAATCACAAGCCCTCAATAATGAATTCTGCTCTTTACCCAAAATATTTTGCTCACTCCCAAAGTAAATTTCCTTTTTACCCTTACGTGACTTAACATACGCTAGTACAAAATGTTACGTGAGTTAAGTCACGCTACGTGACTTAACTCACGTTGCGTGACTTAAGTCATGCTAGTGTAAGCTAAAACAAAAAGCAGCGTGAGTTAAGTCACGTTAGTTTTAACACTAGCGTGAGTTAAGTCACGCTGGTTCTGTGCACGCACCAGAACAAACAGGCAGTAGCTACTGTCTTGTTCCCTGTTTATCTTCCTTCCTTCGTTCGTTCACACATAGGTACAACCATTCATTCATTCAACCAAAACTCATAATTTAGAGAACATGCATTCATTCATTCATAATTTAGAAACGCAATTTTAACGAAAATTAACTCAAATGTCATAAAGAGGTGCAACCGCGCAAATGTAAATATATTACATCCAAATCCAACAAAATGTCATAAAAATACTACAAATATAAAAAAAGTCATAAAATAAGACACTACTGCTGCTCCTGTGGACTATGATTCCTAGACCTCCTCCTCGGAACCTGCTGATGGTCAAACACGCTATAATCGGTCTGGAGGTCCTCCAAAATGCTGAAGAAGAGTGGATTTGAAACCACCTCTGGAATCTGCATCGCATGCTCCACTCTGCCTCTGATGCGTGTTTTGGAGAAGTTGGGAAATGAGGGTTGTTGTGTTGCTCTTAACTGACTTAAGTTACGTAGTGTGAGTTAACTCACGCATCGTGACTTAAGTCGCGTTTACCTCACAACTGGCGTGAGTTAACTTACGTTGCGTGAGTTAACTTACGTAGGGGTATATCCGTCATTTACTTTGGAAATGAGCAAAATGTTTTGGGTAAAGAGCAGAATTCCTCAATAATTTGATTTATGCTCTTCCCAGTGTACATTTTCTCCTACCCAACTAAACTGACCAAAATACCCATGCGTTAGTTAACTCACTCAAGTGTAAATTTATGCGTTAGTTAACTAAAATCGCGTCAATTAAGTAAAGCATGTATAAAACACCTGCGTCACGCACGCTAGTTTCCAAATTTCAAAAGTGAAAGATGAATCACATTCATACATAGTTATACATACACAGCCCAGATAAATTAAACTATTATTATCATTCCAACACTTTGCTTATATTCAAGAATCACATGCATAGATAGTTAATAATCATGCTCTTGGAATCTTGCCACGTGCCAAATTGGAGAAGACATAAAGATATTATGCTCCTTGCTGCTTGCTGTGTTGAAGCAATGACATAATTAGCTGCTTGCAATGCCATAATATATGACGCAAATATTGCTTGCTGCTCTTGCTTTTGATTGCAAAGATATATGTAGAATTCAAGCAGATAGAAACTAGCGTGAGTTAACTCACGCAGGAATATTTTAGTCATTTTAGTTGGGCGTGAGTGTTTTGTGTTGGGGGAAGAGCAGAAATCCAATAATTTTGGGTCCAAATTTGTTGAAACATTTTAAAATAAAATAAGTATCAAATTTTGAAATAGTTTTCGATTTGTGAATAGAATATGACATTGATTGTCCCCTAACTTTTAGCTAAGTCGAATCTGAAACATTCTATTTATTCATCTTAAAAGATGAATTCGACAAAAGAAAAAAGAATACGACATTGATTCAATCGTGGCCTAGCGATAAGAATTTGTGCCATGCGTCTCCCGTTCAACTCACTAATTATAATTATGATTTTTTGTATTGTTTTATTCATGACATGAGTTTTTCTATAAAAAGAGAGAAATTGTTGGCAGAACAACACGGGTATGTCAATTCCGACGTCTAAAATTGTGAGGGATATTCTAAATATTTTTGGTGAGTGATCAAATTTCAACCGTAATTTTAAAGACATAAATTCCTGCATATTCGTTAAAACATGGCCTTCAAAATATTTGAGACGACCCTAATTCTAACATGATTGAGCTATGTGAGAATCTAGTACTTTACCATGCAACTGACCCGGCCTGAGTTATGTGTGTGCCTCTATCAAGAAGTTTTCCTAGCAACAACAATATTAGAGAGATCAAATCACACATGGGTGGTGTTACGCCGACCAATAATTTCTTGATTGATAATCAATACCCAAGGGTGGACATGGTTCAATTCGGAATAAAAAGAACTCAATTGTTTGATAAATTTAAAATAACTTAAGCGAACCGAACAGTTCTAAACTAAACCGAACTGTTTCGAACCGAATCGAACTGTTATTATTGGTATCGTTGAAAAAATATAAAAAAAATCAAACGAAATCAAATTTTAGAAGTTTTAAAATCGAACCGAATTATTTTAAACTGAAACGAACTATTTCGAATCAAGTTGAATTATTTTGAACAGAACACAACTGTTTTAATTCAGTTCCAGAATTGTTAGTAATGATTCAATTTTTTTTTAGTTTGGTTCGGTTCAGTTTTTTTTCTCTACCCCATCGATACCTATTTTATCAAATTGGTGAAAAGTTTATATCATATGGACCAACCACGTATATTTGTATGAATTTTTTTTTTTTTTTTTATAATAATTGTATAAAAATTTTAAAATTATTTGATGTGTTATCCAATTGCGTCCCAGTTAATGTCTTAATAAGCACTTTTAGGTCATTTATTGTAGCACACAGGAGTAAATCTTTTCATGAAAAATATAAATCTTTATACAATTTCTTTTAAAGGAAATCTGTATACATCTTAATCCATCAGACAAAAATCACTTAGCTAGCTAGGACGAAATTTTAGAATAAAAAAACCAGGTGTACATGCTCATCTTGGATTGTTAATGTAATGTCACACATTCAGCTGAACTCCACCGCTTGGCCAAGTAACCTTGAACCAGTGTCATATGACACGTTGGCAGCATGCACCTGTACGTGGCATGCCATCATACTCTACTTGGCACCTATTCCTCTCCTTTGGGATGGATCCCTACAAAAATAGACCTTGCCCAACATACATATACACATACATTCTAATTCTAACTTAAAAGTCTATACATAGATTGATCAGATTCTCATCTCGCGCTCGTGTAGTACTATACTTAACTTCAGTTTCAAACCCTGCAAATATGACAAGTAATGAGCCTAAGTTCCCACCTCAGACCCAACAAACTCAACCAGGAAAAGAACATGTCATGGAACCACTCCCACAAACCATAAATCCTGACCACAAGCCCACCAATAAACTAAGGGTAGGTACCAATCCATACATTCTCATCATTTAAAGAAAAATCTTAGCAAATACACTATTTAATAGACTTTTTTTTTATTTTTGATCTCTCTCTTATATTGATGAAAAATCATGTATTTATATGTATATATGCTTGTTTGTTGTTGCTTTCAATTGTACAGGGAAAGGTGGCGTTGGTGACAGGAGGTGACTCAGGTATAGGAAGAGCAGTGTGTCTAATATTTGCCAAAGAGGGTGCAACAGTGGCCTTTACATATGTGAAAGGTGTGGAGGATAGGGACAAGGATGATACTCTGAAGATGTTGCTAGAAGCCAAGACAAGTGATGCACAAGAACCATTAGCTATTGCTGCTGATATTGGATATGATGAGAATTGCAAACAGGTTGTGGAACTTGTTGTCAAAGAATATGGACGCATTGATGTTCTTGTCAACAATGCAGCTGAACAACACCTCAAAAACTCAATAGAGGAAATCACTGAACAACAGCTTGAAAGAGTCTTTAGGACCAACATCTTTTCACACTTCTTCTTGGTCAGGTATATAACTTAGATCAGGACCTCAAAGTATATAGTATTATTGATCAATAAAAAGATGATTCATCTTACATTTAACAAATTAGCACTAGTGAAAAGTGAAAACATTTGGTTTGTGCAGGCATGCTCTAAAGCACATGAAAGAAGGTAGCTCAATCATAAACTCAACTTCAGTGAATGCATACACAGGTAAAGCAGAAACACTGGATTATACATCGACGAAAGGAGCCATTGTTGCATTCACTAGAGGTCTTGCTCAGCAGTTGGTGAGCAAGGGAATAAGAGTGAATGCTGTGGCTCCAGGTCCAGTTTGGACGCCAGTTCAACCAGCTACTATGCCTGCTGAGAAGATACAGAATTTGGGGTCTGATGTGCCAATGAAACGAGCAGGTCAGCCTTGTGAGGTTGCACCTTGTTATTTGTTCTTGGCTTCTCTTCAGGACTCTTCTTACTTTACTGGTCAAGTCCTCCATCCAAATGGTTCGTGCCTTTGCTCTTAATCTTAAGGACTCTTGGTTTCATTTCTTACATTAATTCTAATATGGAGTTTCTAATTTGCAGGTGGGACGATTGTGAATGCTTAATACTAGCTAGCCTGCTCTTGTATTTGTACCTTTGCCTGTTGATATTAAACGGATGTTGTTGGGTTTGGGTTAATAATGTTATGCTCCTTTGAATAAGCTGTACTTGTTGGATTATATATCAGATTCAATTTGGATCGTGTATAGTATTTTGCGTTACTTAAAATACATTGCGACTTTACTCAACTCTGTTTTGACTTTCGTGTATACTTTGTGACTGTGTGTATTCATTCTGGATTTCTCGCCAGATACATGCAAACACATTAAATTATGCCGTTAACTAGGATGTATGTAATTAAGATTTAATTTCTAAGAATATTAATGAAATGAGTTGACTAGAATATAGTTTGAGATTTGACTCAAAAACTAATTTATTGAACTTGAATCAAAAACACTAAATGTTAAATTGAGCTGGAAAATTAACATGAACTATTTAATCTTCTCTCTTATACTTGTAATTAGTTTTTCTAAAAAGTTTAGGCAGCACTTTAGCATTACTTACATATTACATATCATTTACTAAAGAAGTCTTCACATTGACAATAAAAGTTGAATTCAGGACGTTGCAGATGAGTCAACTCCTCATCAACTGAGTCAATCTTCATTGTTTATATAAATATTTTTTGTCATGACTTTTGATCTTTGGTTTTTAATCAAACTCATGTGTAACTTTTACATTTTAGGATATTGAAAATTTAATATTTTTAACAAATTATAATTTTTTCTAAAGAACAAATTATAAATTAATTTAAATATGAGTTTTTAAGGAGTTTAATTTGTATGTTTTGTTATTGGACAATTATTCTATATACATTCAAAATGCTGTGTTATAGCAACTCATTTTTTATATTCATTAATTGACGTGTTTTTATCATTATCATTGGATATTGACATGTTTTTATCATTATTATTGGATAAATGTGTAAAATAATTATACATCAATAAAATATATTAATTAATATCAAGTTTATTTTGTCCGGTGAGAATAACTCAGTTGACAGGAGATACATTATTCTAGTTAGAAAAAAAAATCAAGTTTATTTTTAAGGGTGCCCCTAATATGGACCCTTTTAAATAGATCCAACCATGAACCTCTTTATTTTAACAGGACATAACATGTCATTTCATATCATTTTTCTTTGGTTTTTTGTATCACTTTCACACTCTCCCTAACTTGTTTTTTTTTTTTGAATCTCTCTCTAACTTTTTATGCTTAGAAAATTGCATTATTTTTTA
>Ga0315914_1006323_pt1 | contig 16831 bp, 5 predicted proteins | sample MpolenodulesMG_FD_203920 | JGI IMG/M metagenome (GOLD analysis project Ga0315914, IMG submission 203920) | Medicago polymorpha root nodule microbial communities from Los Angeles, California, United States - elongated nodules | ecosystem: Host-associated > Plants > Roots > Nodule | place: USA...
AAAATTATACACAAAACTTTTCCAATTTTTAAGCACCAACAAAAAAACTTTGTAGTTGAAGGAGTTATACAAATTGATTGGCATTTATATAGGAAAGAATAAAGAAGAAAAAGGAGTTATGAAAGAATGCCCAAAAGAAGAAAAAAAAAAGTTATGAAAGAGTGATTAAAAGAAAAGAGAGGAAGCCATATGGCATTAGTATGAAATATTAGTTAGAAAAGGAGAGTTTTGGTGAGGTGACACATAAGCAAAATGTAGGTTAGAATACATGTATATATAGATAGAGATAGAGATTTTAACAACAAATTGTAACAACTGTCGCAATCATGGTAAAACCAAATCAAATCTCTATCTCTATTCTCTATTATAAACATTTTCCTTATTTTATTTTGATAGTACACGTGACAAGCTTATATTGAAAGGTTCATTTAGTGTTTTTCTATCAACCAATTAGAATGAATCATGACTCATATTTTTTGTATTAACCAATCAAAATAAATCATGACTCATTTCATAAGTGTATGTGGCATTTTCACATTCCACATCTCATTTAATGTTTTCTTATCATTCAATCAAATTGAGGGCACAAGTTAACATTTGCCTAAAAAAATATAGCATCAAAGAGAATGACATTCAATAATATAAGTTTAAGATAAAAAATAAATAAACAATTGACAATTGAAAACTAACAAAATAAATTATGATGGTGTCGATAATACATACAAACTATTTGGAGGTGTTTCTGTGATTTTGGGCGATGATTTCAGACAAAGTCTCGGCTCAAAATGATTTTTTCATAATAGAAAATCAAACTAACATATCAAAATTGATAAAAATATAATATAAAGTCTTGAGAGGAACAAAATCATACTCCAACGTCTCAAATCAACACCAACAAACAAACCCAAAAAAATTCAAGTGATTCTCCGTAAGGACCAAATTTTTAATTAGTTTTTTTATACACATTCAACATGAATGTTTACATGTTTAGAAGGACAACAAATATATTAGAAATAGATTGAATTATCTCCTAATGATTGTCTGATTTATACATCATTATTTAATAAATTCTAAATTATTTGTTACGACTTATAATTAATAACTAAGTCCACCTATCCTATCCGAACTAGAAAATATCCTATAATAAAGCCGAATGTCATGATCTGAATTCAATCTTTGTCGGCTCCCACTATGTGTGTGAGTTTTCAAAAATAATTCTCCTTTGCAAAAAATACATTCATTCATAAAGTATATCAAACCCATTGATCCAATGAATGTGTAAAAAATATAAAACTAAACCACTGATATATACATACAGACACCCACACGCATGCCCGCGCACGCACGCCCGCGCGCGCGCGCCCACACACATATATATTAACATCGGTTTATTTATCCCGTGTTTGGCACAGGCTCCATACTAGTTATAATAAATCAAGTTTGTGAAACAATATAAAAATAAATAAATAAGCATAGAAGAGAGAGAGAGTAATAATATGATAATTTTATTTAATATATAATATGATATATCCATCTCAACTTGTTTACATACAGCAGTAGTGGTAAATCAAGTTATTTATATTATTATATTAGAGACTCACACACCAGTAACAGTGGTGGAGAAGGGACACTGAGCATGGTAAAATGGACACATATTAGGATCAGCGAATGCAGCGATCACGTAAAAACAAGCAGTACATGAATGGCCAAGTATCAGGAGCAGCATTCTTATTCAGTTCATCAATTGCAACCACCACCAGGAGGCCTATGAGAAGAATTGTATAGAGAAACGAAGAAGTTCTTGTTATTGCCATTACTAGCTAGTAGTCTTATTTTAATGTTAACTTATTATTAAGTCCGTTGCTAGAGTTTTACATAAGGCATAATATGAGAGAAGGACCCCTTACATAAGTTAGGGCCAAAGGATCAATTCAGCCTAAAAAACAATAAATGAAAAACTCATTCAAACATTTTATCAAACACTTGCAGTGCAAAATATACATAAACCCTAAAACTAAAAACTAATCCCTTTGTTCCTTTTTAAGTGTCTTTTTAAAGTGAATTTTTCGTTCCTATTTAACTGTCTTTTTGGTATTTTAAGGGTACGATTTGTCAATTATACCCTTTGTCAATTACTTATATCTTTTTCAATAAAACAAATCAATGCTATCTATTTAGAAAACTAAATTTTGTTTTTTTTAAACAAAGTTTTTTTTTTTTTAAAACAGTTTGTTTCTTGTTATCTTCAAATTTAAACCAAAATTTGTTCCAAACAATGGTTTCAAGATGACTGAAAATTCTATAAATAAGATGAGTAGCGATTGTTAAAAATTTTAAGTGTGACTCTAGCATTGGTCGAAGTCATAGGTTAAGCCTTAACTTTAACTAAAGGAGTTGGACGAAAGTTAATTTTTCTTAACTTTTGATTAATGCGAAGTTGGAATAATTTTTATATTGACTTGAAATAATTAATAAGATGTGCACAATATTTAGAAAATTGACAAATGTTTGTTATGAGATAGAAAATGCGCAAAAAAAATAGGAATTTATTGGAGAAAAATATAATAACTGACAATTGTTTGTTAAGAGAGAAAGATAACATATTAAATTTATTGGAAAGATAAAGTGTGTGTAAAAAAAAATAGGAATTTATTGGTGGATTAAAATGAGGGTATAATAAGAAGAAAATGTGCAAAAATATACATCGCTATTTTGATGTTAATTTTCTAAAAAAACACTTAAAAAGGAACGGAGGGAGTATAATATAAACATGCAAACATCTAAACATTTAATCTACATAAGACATTTACATTTAAATATTGAATCATTTATCACACAAAAAAATATCAAAATTTAAATAAACCCTAAAACTAAAACATTTTTAATTTAAGAGAAAAAATGTAATATATAAACATAGAATGAGAATGGTAATGGATTATAAAAACTTACTTGTTATCGGAGTGGAGACCAATTTGAATTTGAAGAAATTTGAATTTCTTGTCAAATGAAGACATCGGCTTCTAGCTCAGCTATATAACAACACAGTGTGAGTTAACTCATGTTGGCTATTCCAAGCGTGGGTTAACTAACATAGGTTATAACCTAACATGACTTAACTCACGTTGATTTTATGTCAGAAAACATTACATTTTCTTGACTGAAGACCTGTTTTATTCATTCGGTCATTCATTCAATCATTTTCATTCATTCATTTAACCATGTGCACACCGTAAAAAGACAAACCATCCTTAAATAAGATGTTGGTGGAGGTCCGATTTCAAGTGCAGAAAATGTGGCAAAATGGGACATGTAGAGATAATATGCAGGTCAAAATCAGATTAGACAAAGATATCCATGGATAAGCAAGAAAAAGATCAACTTTTTGTTGCAACATGTTTTACTACAAGCGATAATTCATGTTACTCGTGGTTAATTGACAACGGCTGCACAAATCATATGACCAATGATCATAAGCTCTTTAAAGAGCTTGACAAAACGGTTGTTTCCAAAGTAAAAATTGGAAATGGTGATTTCATCTCGGTCAGGGAAAAGGAACGGTTGCTATTGAAAGCTTATCTGGTATGAAATATATTTTTGATGTTTTATCTATGCTTGACATTGATCAAAATTTGCTTAGTGTCCCATAACTTGTTGAAAAGGGCTTCAAAGTCATATTTGTAGAGAATGTGTGTTTGATCAAAGATGTCAAAGGCAAAGATGTATTTAAGATGAAAATGAAAGCTAAAAGTTATGCTATAAATCAACTAAAAAAGAAGGCGCAGCCAGAAACTTATGAATATTCTGATGATGACATAGAGGATGTTCCAATTAGAAGAAACAATGAGATTTTGGTAAAAGAGTTCAAAGTTGATGATCAAGGGGTTGATGTGTTAACAAAAGCTTTACCAATAGCAAGATTTGACATATTAAAAGACAAGTCGGGACTTTGCGGCAACTAAGGCAAGGAGAAGAATTGTAAAGACGGCCTTAGTATGCCTTAGTATTTTCAATTATGATATTAATAATTTTTTTATGAAACATTAGTGAGTTATTTTTCAGCTATGTTTTGTTTTAAAGGCAATAATTTTAGGGAGTTTCTTTTTGTTTTAAGTTATGTTTCAGCTTTATTTATAGAGCACTAAAGTGTTTGTAATGTGAGCTTGATGTTATAAACATATTTCAGTCTTCTAATATATCATTCCATAATATTGTTTCTCTCATATCCCTTTAAAACCAACATTTTTTGTCTCATAAAATGACTTAGGCAAAGTATTTTCTTCATGAATGCATCACTTAACAATTCTAGCAACATTGAAAAGCTTTTGTCAGTCCATCCATTCATGCACCTTAAGTGGTACAGATGTACGATGAAGGATAGTTTTGTGAACTTCTTACAACCGCGATAAAATTTTGCTCTGCTTCCTTCAATAACTTAAGGAACTTATTTGAATTATCACCCTTTTTTAGATTGTTGAACATTATGTTCGTTTGTGAATGATTCAGAATCCCAATCCTTTATATTTGTATATGCATCATCATCATCATCATTATCACTACTTTAGATGTACATAGAGGGTTAGAATATGTTATCTCTCTCACCATGAAAGATCCAATGGCTATAACCTCTTAGAAATCCATGATTGATTATGCGTTCATAGACCTCCATCCGAGAACGCTCGTAACAATTGACACATTTTTGCAGGGACAATATTTTTTTTCCATTTTCCGATGAGTTAGCAAATGCAAAATTGAGAAAACTTAAAACCCTTTTATTGTACTCCTCTTTAGTTATCGAGTTCTTTGATATCCAACTCTTATCCGTTCGATAAAACAGGAGAAAGTTGGATCGTGAGCTCTACACGTTACTTATGTGTTAATAAGGCTTATACAACCCAAAAATAGTTCAAGAGGTTTTCTAGCTAGCTATTCTTAAATTCCACAGTATACTTATGCAAAATCCGCTGTAAATTTTCTTGAAACATAACTACATAATCATACCAAGTATTTTAATCAATTTATCTAAAAGGGCCATACCAGTGTGAATAAAACTTCAGTTTTGTGTCGGCTATGAATGTTGTAACATTTTTGCATGTGTGGTAATGCCAAAAGAATTAGAGCAAACAAAAAAGATACCTCTAGTCCAAATCCGATTAATATGACATATTTTCTTGAATATCCAAATGGTGCCCTCTGTAACATCCAGAAACAAAGTATTATAAGCAATGTAATGGCAAGGCTGATGAAATTGAGGACATGTATGAGTGAGACAACAAAACAAGAATTTAGTGTTTTGTACATGCATCTAATCTATGAATGACTTATGACTTAAAACAAGCAATGTAGGCAATGGTTTTTCAAATAACTTGCATGAGATTGAAACATGTATGATTAAAAAAATGGTAGGCAATGGGTTGTTTTTTATGAGAAAGACGCAGAAGATAAAATCTATAAATTTTGATCAAGATAGCGACTGTTTGTCTGAGGTCCAGTATTGCATTAGTTTGTTAAAAAATGTCTACGTAAAGTTTGTAGTTTACGATGTAATTATCTAAAATACATTGTAGGCTATAATTTAAACTACATGCGTTCGTTATATATGTACCTTCTTTTTTTTTTCTTTCTTTCGGTACAAATCTTATTTAATACTGGCGAAAAGACGAACATGTGATTGCCCGTCTTGTCCGTCTTTCCGCTCTTTTTATTGCGTTAACATTTAAAAATTATAAACGGTGTTTTTTTTATGAAATTTTGATTTTAATTAAAACTATAAAAAATATAAATATTTGTTGCTTTCAAGTTATAAAAAAATTAAATTAACCATGATTATCTATTTCAACGACACCGATAATAATGCAATATAACAAAAAAAAATATAATCATTTTTTTAAAGGAAAAAAAATATAATCTAAATTCTTTTTTTTGTAGTGATCAAAATTCTTTTTTTAATGACACCAACAACAATTTTATTATACAAAAAGTTGTTTAAGGGTATAATTGGGATGATGAAAAAGTAAGTATAAATATACTTATCTAATTTGTTACACTTTTTAAGTGATAAAGGAAAAAAAACAAAAAAAAATATATTCATATCGTGTTTGTTACATTTTTTTTAATATTTAAATTTATTCTTTTCAATTTGTTACATGTGTTATTTGTATTGAAAATTGAGGGTATTTTTGAAAAGAAAAATCAAACTCAAAAATTCTGAAAAGGGTAGTTTCATTTCTATATAGTATAGATTTCACTTAAAAAAATGTACCTTATTTAAAATAAATATATTTTTTTTGGTTATAAACCTTATTAATATTCACTTAGAAAAATATACCTTATTTAAAATAAATATATACTAGAAACTATAATTTATGGTACATTATTTTAAAAACAAGACACAACAAATTATATTTTAGATTAAATTTGTGTATACCTACAATGTCAAACTGTTTTGTACATGCATCAAATCATGCCAAATAAATATATGTTGAGATATTTTAAAAACTAATGGGGAAATTACATTGACCTCCCCTGAGGTTTGTTCAAACGAAACAAACATCCCCTCTAGTTTTATAGTAGACATTAACTACTTTTAAAGTCTCTTAAATATATGATACCTCCCTTAGAAACTTAAGACCGTTTGTATTTAGGTTAACACTCAAAACATCTTTTTCGTCAGCGGTATGACCAAACTCCGGTCTCAGCCAGAAGATTTAGGCAACATTTGGATTGTCTAGCCACGTCCCTCTTCCTTCATGTGAAGGTCTTTCAATTTCTTCACCTCTAGTACTATTATCGGCATCAGAATAACACGCACTACAAGTAACTCATCAAGACTGTTATTTTCCATTTTCGTTAGCTCTTTTTTTGCCACTGTCGATTACGGCAAAGATATTTCAGTGTTGTATACCATCGAATTTGGTGGCTTTGGAATCAACAAGGTCTCTCCAATCATTCCACGTCATGTTCCCTCCCTCTATCTATCATGTGCAACAAAGTGGCTTATCTTGATTTTGTTACTTTTGTTATGTTCCGGTCATCCTCTCCATTCAAGGCTTTTGATCTCTGGTTCCTTTCAGATCTGTCGAGATCTGCAGATTTCTTTAGCTTCCGATTTGTCGCCGTCACGCCGGTGGTCTTGGGATTTTTTTGTTGTTCCTGTTCGTTTTGTTTGTGGTTGTATTGTGCATTGTTTGTTTCTTTTTTTTCGTTTTGTTTGCTTTGTGGTTTTGTTGTGTTTAGAGATTGGGTGGACAGGTGACTTGGCCTTGTTTTAAGGGGGTTCGGTTTCGTTAACCCGAAAGGGTCTGTTGACGTATTGGACTCATCCCTCGATCTGAGTTCTTACGCGTTGCTTTCTCAAAAGAGCTTTTTGCTTGCTGTTTTTCAGGGAGCTGTTGGCACTTGGATTTTGATACCGTGTTGGCGGTCGATCCATTCGCCATATTTACACTCTAACTGTTCTCAACAATGTTCACTTTTCATTCTTTTTTGTAACCTAGTTTCGCGCCCGTACGCGGGTTCGCTGGGTTGCGCCTGTGATTAGTGAATTTTTGTTATGATAGATTAGAGAAGATCCACTTGTACTGTTTTATCACGATGTATTCCCGTTTGGGTTTTCCTGGGTCAAGTCCTATGTCCCCCGTCTTTTTATATTTTCCTTTTGCCTAAAAAAAAAAAAAACTTCCATTTGTATTTTATTTTTATTTTTTTTCGTTTTTGTTTTATCTTGTTGTGTCGATGATGTACTTTCCTTTTTCTGGCAGAATAGGTAGAGGTAGTTTGAACTTTGAAGATGGGTTTTCTTATATATTCAAAAAGTCATATTTATCTCTTTATTTTCCCTTTTTGTATGTTTTAATTAGGGAACTTGTTGTTGTGGTGTCTACCGAATGTTGTTTTCCGGGCAATCATTTAATTAGATTAGATTATGGTCGTGGGACAATGGATGAACTTATTGCAGAAGTTGATGAAAAGCAATTTTTTTAATTGAAAATGAAACATTTGCATTTTTTTTAACGGAAGGTGGATGGAGACCAACGGTAGGGGGTGTTGTTGCTATTTGAGAAAATAGAGGGGGTTGGATGTATTTACATAAACCTTAAGGGAGGTTTGTGTAATTTCTCTAAAACAAATTGTAAAGAACGGCAAGATAACATGATTTGATTGTATATATGTGGAGGAAAAAATTACACCGTCCTTGCATAAAATCTCAAAATTTTAAGTTTATGATACAACTGTCCAAAAAAAGTTCATGATATACAATTTTTAGTACAAGCTTATATTATCATAATTGTTAATATTTGCTTTCCCAGTTTGTTATGATAAGGCCAAAATTCCTCTTGAAGTCAATAAACTGCAATGGCATTCCCAAATTGATCCAACACTGGACCTACTACTACGAATTTCTCACGTGAACTTTGAAATATTACAAAGGTATCGCATTCATAGAGGAATTTCAAATACAACTCACTATTACTAGCTAACTTTGTAGCTAATTAAAGAGCACCCTTGTGTGGCAGGCAAGCCAAAAAGGTATGCCTGGAATCAATTACAAAAAAGTTCAACATAGGCCATGTTTGGTAGTTGCATGGCCATCAAAATTCGTTTTATACTAATCCTTGATATGGTAAATGAGTGTTTTACATTCTCTTTTTAGGTCATATATACATCCCATTGTACTTTTCGCTTGTCAACCATTAAACAGATTATTCTTCACTTTCCAGCTCATATACTTTTTTCTCATGTTTAATTATATGCATGCAAAAAATAGTTATTAATAGTAAATAAATAATTTATTATAATCTATCATCATCATCACCATGCATTGTATTTGACTCTAACTAAAATTAATACAAATTTTCAAAGATTAACATCGTTTGGCTAATTAAATTGTCACCATACTTTAGTGTTTGATCCAAAGGATGTAAAACAATCGAACCAAATTTAATTGGTTTGGGCTGGATTACCGAGTTTATCGAATCATTAATTTGATTCTTACACCGCTAACTTCGCACAAGAAAGGATTAATTGCAAGCATGGTTTATATTGTGTGACCTATATTGAGATTTAATTTTAAGTGGGGTCGTCTGTATAAATTAAATTGCAATAATGTTCTATCATAAACTATGTTTAGATTCAACTCATTAATTTTTAAATCATCATAATAGTTTCTTTTATAATTTTTTTAAGTCTTCTTTTGCCTAGTTATCTAACTATCACAAATCTAATCTACTCTCCTTACTATAGAATCTATTGATATTCTCGATACATGTCCAAACCACATAAGTCAATTTTCCACCATCTTTTTGACTATTAATGCTATTCCAACTCTCTCACTCTAATATTGTTATTTTTAATTGTATCTCGTCTATTTTTTTTTACCACACATCCAACGCAAGATTTTCATCACCCTTAAGCTTATTTAATACTTGTGTTTGTTCGTCAGCGTCCCACACTTTATTTCATATATACAACATTGCTAGTCTTATATGTGTCTTGCAAAATTTCTCTTTCAACTTGAATGGTACTTTCGTATCACATAAAACATTTGAGGCTTCTCCATTTCAATCGCTAATTTGAAGATTTACACATGTTTCTATTTCTTCGTCAGTTTACACTAGGGACCCATAATATTTTTATTTTTTTTTAGAAAAGGGTCGACCCATAATATTTAAAATGTGTAACTTACGATTCAAAAATATATTTGCTAGAGTTGTGATTTAAACACACTTAAACACCAATAACTTAAAACTTATCTTTAAGAAAAAAAACAGTTATTTTCTAAATAGTAAACAATTGAATTAAGCTTTTAGACTAATCTATGTTTCTACTTAAAGGCATGTACGATAAAGAGAGCCCTAGTTGCTGGGCCATTAATTTTCACAATAAAAGTAGAATGTACGAAGCACTAGGTTTTAACCCTCATGATCCTACAATCCCTAATACACTGATTCGAAAGGCTTAGTCAATTCTTTCATGTGCAAACTGCAATCTATATTCCCCTTTAAACATAAAAATAGCCAACAAAATCAAGTGAACACGAGAAAAAGAATATGACGAAATTTTGTATTTTTGTGTTTGGCTAGCATTTTCTTTAACAATGATAACTCCATGGTTGTATTATGTATATATTTTATTTTCACCACATTGGATATTTTGACACTGACACATGCGTGTTAATTAACTGAAGCACATAAAACCCATAATGGAACAAAGCATACGCAAATTTGTTTTGGCTTTACTAGTTAATTATAAGCACGTCAATTACATTTTCAACTTTGTAAGCCACTATCAAATAAGTTTCTCTCCTTACAAAATACGAATATTTCAAAATGGTCCCTAACTCTGACAAATCTCATTCATATTAGTCCTAATGAAAACATGTTTGGGACCAATTGAAAGTAAATAGTTAAAGACAGAGACCAAATTAATTGATAGTTGTTAACATATAGAGATCTAATAGATAGTAAGTGGTTAAATATGGAGCTACTGTTATTGAACAAAGTTCTATAACACCTTGCAACAAAGTTCTTGAACAAGACAACGTTCATCTTGGTGGAACAAACACATTTATCGAGCAAGAATCGTAAGGTTGGACAACAAATTGTAAACACTTTGTGTAGTTAGGAATCATTAAGAAAAAGATTAAAGTTTTTTCTAGTGATTTCGTCAATGGAAATCATTAAGAAAGGAAATAAATCAGGGAATGCTCTTGGTGAGCAATTAATTGGAGATAATCTTCTTGTCCCTTATGTAACTCTATTGAGAAAGGGGAAGAGAAGAAAACTGCATTTATTTTTGTTGAACATTGAAAGTTGATTTCTTGTAACTATTTTGCATCTCTTGTATAGACGGGTCGATAGTGAATCAAAGAGTTGTCATTACCCCAAAATGTACGTCAATTTAGGTTGAAAGAGTAAACAATTTTTTTTCTACTCTCATTACCATTGTATTTGGGTTGATTGGATCATCTCTGCACATAGGTTCTAAATCAAATCTTTATTTACATAGATTGTTTAGTTTTGTTGTCATTTTTCTTGTTGAATACAATCACTACAAGAAATCTGTCATTATGTCAGGGGCGGAATCCCTGACAAAAGAGCATAAATCACTGGGAAACAGACATTTGACAGGGGTTTTGCGAGGGGCGGAATCCCTGGCAAAACAGGTCATCGCAAATTATTTGCCAGGAGTTTAACGCTTGGGAAACATGCGAGGGGCGTGTCCCTGGCAAAAGCCCTCGCAAAGCTCCTAGTTTAACCCCTGTCTTTACTTCTGTCAATAGTTCTGACGCAACTGCTACTCTGACGCACGTCCTATCAACTACTTTGCAACAGTTCCTGACGCAAATTTTGCCGGTGCCTAAGTGAGGGGCTTGCCCCTGGGAAATTGTAATGTATTTTTTAAAAGAAATATTTTCTATTTATAATTATTATTTTTAAAATTTTATAAAATTTTAATTATTAGCAGTAATCGTAAGTAATATTTAAATAAAGTAAAAACTTTATTTTACAAAATCAATATAATTTTATATTAATTAAAAATGCAGTAGTACATAATATTTAATTAAAAATATTAAATAAAATTTTGAATTTATTTTTAAATTAATTAAGAAAATATTTAAATATGCTATAAAACTCAATAAAAAAGTTTAAACTTAATAACACTTTTAAAAATATCTTAACAAAATATTTAAAAATGTTTTAGAAAAAAACATAACTATGATTACTAAAAAAAAACGTAACTGAGATTCCAACAAACATAATACATTAAAAATATGTTTTTCAAATTAAACACAACAACAAAATTTTATATGTCAAATGTTAAAAAAAATTAAAAACACCAGTTTTAGAAAAGAAAAGAAAAGGTTTTTTTAAATAATTGTTAGCATTAATCAACTTTCCCAACAAAAAAAGTAACTATGATTACTTTATAAAAAAAAATAATAGTATGACAAAATAAGGAGAAGCATAGACTAGAAATAATAAGAAGAAAAATATATTATTTAAACCTATTATTATGTATTATAAATAAACGAAGAGAGTTTTTTAGGAGAAATGAAGAGAGTTTATACGACAACATTGACGTTTTTAAATTGTTTTGATGAATGAAGAGAAGAAACTATAAAAAATAAATAAAATAAAATAAGGAGAAGAATGTAGTATGGAGGAGAGGATGTGAGAAAAAATAATGATATTTTGTTAAGTTTTTGATGAATGAGAAATAATAGTGTTCATTTGAATTTATACTAAATATTCTATCCCTTTACCAGGGGCAATCCCAGGTTTAGGCCCTGGCAAAATGCTGATAGCCCCGTGTGCCGCATAGATGCTTTTGCAGAGATGCACATGAGCGCAAAGATTCTCTCCATTTGCCAGGGGTAATCCCTGATTTAGGCCCTAACAAAACGTTGACAGCCCATGTGTTGTGTCATATCACTCACTTTCAAACTAATTTGAAATGGAGGGAGGCTTCCCGCCTCAAATTTCTCAAAGGTTCAAGTATGTTTTCCAGGGGTTAACCCCAGTCACGCCCAAATATCTCAAAATATATTTTCCCAAGGATACCCTTGTCTCTACCCCTAGCAAATTTCCCAGGGGTTGATGCCCTTCACATATATCCCTGTCAAATAACAGTTTTTCTTGTAGTGAATAGTGTAAACATTGTCAAAACTCTAAGACCATAATCAATGAAAAGGTCTCTCATTTTCAAGATCACTTGGTACCTATGAGGTACCTCCATTGAAGAGAATTAATTTCGGGTACCCATGGGCGGAACTGGACTCTCAATACTAGTGAGACACATTTTTTCAAATAATTAAATAATACTAAAGTTAATAAGAATTTATATTAAAAATAGTTGTAACAATCAAAATTACAAAGAAAACAATCTATTTTCCATTTGTTGAAAATGAACTAAAATTATATCATTACTAATTGTTTTAAGAACATCTCTTTCTGTATAGGTTACAAGAGATGAATCAAATGCTCTAGCGAGATACTACATACACACGAGTGATATGTCGATAATTATGTGGTCTTTAAGTGTCTAGTTTTTAGAATTTTATTTGTTTTTAATTATTTTTTAGAACTTTGGTACTTCAAATTGTCTGTTATTTAATTTCAGGATCAAATGTGGTGAAATCAAGTCTTAGAGCAAGAGAAGGGATTTAGAAGCATGGTTAAGGAAAGAAAGGATCCAAGCATGATTCATGGCTGATTGAGGAGAAAAATATGAAGATCCCTTCCAATTCTATCGCGTGCGGTCGTGCGCACAAATGCACTGACCGTGCGCCCCTATCATTCAAACCATGTCTGTCTTACCAGAACGTCCCGCACGGTCCGTGATCCCACACGCACGACTGTGCGCGACCCCAGAAGCAGCTTTGCTGCTTTTGCTCGTTCAAAGGCGGCACAATCGTGCGCCCTACAGGCACGACCGTGCTCGGTTCCAGCTGCCTCTTTAGCAAGATAATCAAAACCGGGCCGAACAAAGAACTGGTCTACTCATGGGTTTAGGGTTTAAAGGTCGGACCGAGGTTTGACCGGGGGTCAACCGGTAATAGTTAAATACACATTTTTTTATTTTTATAATAAGAAAATATACAAAATAAAAAAACAATATTCATTTTTCACACTATTAAAAATTAAAACTTCACTAAAATTTTCAAAATAATGTAAAAATTAAAATGATAACAAAAATATATAAAAATTACCCATTCAAAATTAAGTTATTTGTGAATTAATAAGAATAGTGTACTTTCCCTAAAATAAAAGAATAGTTTATTTAGTTTCTTTCAATCCTTTAAAACTATATATTAACTAATCATGATGAATAGCAATTACGGCTAAAGCATGGAAAATATATGTAGTGGACAAATGGGTTTTAATCATATAGTAGGCCCAACCTAAAGTTTCATTTAAAAGTAAAAGTAACCCTAATCCCTCATCATAGTTTGTACTCTGTTCTTTGCATTACAGTTCTGCGCTGTCACCTATTTCTTTCCCCTCATCTCTTCTTTCACTTTGTGTGTGTATCCTTTTTGCTGCACTTCGGTGGATCTGAAAGATAAACCATGGATCTTCCTTCATGCTTGTCAAATGAACCACTTTTTTCCTCTTTCATCATACAAAATTGCAATATGCGGTTCAACTAGTGGAACCGGAAAATCGTCGGTTTTGTCCGGTTTTACCGATTTTTGACTGGTTTTTCGGTTTGAATCACGATTTTGGCACACTGCGGTTTTTTCGACTAATCGGACCGGAGACTGGTCCAGTTTCCGGTCGAACCAGTTGGACCGACCAGTCCGGTTTAGATTACCTTGCTCTTTAGTGATACTTTTTAACCTAAAAGCCCATGGGTTGCCTTGTGGAACATTCTAGTGCCTTTTCTAAGGTTTTGGCTATAAATAGAGGAGCTAGCAGACTTGTAGAATCATCTTTTATTCTTGGAAATTCTTTGTGACGATTATTTCTTTGAATCAAAATTCTTATTTTTCTTGTTCTTTATAATTCTTGTTCTTTACTTTCAGTTATTTACTTTTATGTCTTTCTTCTTCATCTCTTTAATCTCTTTGTCTACAATGAACATGAGTATACTTCTTTGTCTTGGGATTGTTAGATGAATCAAATGACCTAATCCTATCAAATCAAGCCTAGAACCCTAATTTTATGTAACCCTATTTTCTAATCTAATCTCACTGTTCTTAATTTTTATTTAAAATACTATCCGAAGTATCGAAAGAAGAAGGTTAGTATTGGACATGTGAGATTAGACAAGGTTTACGAAACATGAGAATAGTCTAGTAAACTTTGAGACCTAAAAAGTTTCGTTCTTAATGGGTTTCAATAACAGTCAACCATGAGAATTGGCGTGGTTGTTATTGAAACACACTCATTGATTCCGAGAGGAACCTTGATATGCTCTAGAGAAATTTGTCTTTAGAAATAGAGTTAACATAAGATTTAGATATAGGTTTGAATTGTGAAAGATTTGTCATTATGATAAACCAATAGTCCTGAGTCGCTTTTTATTATAATTTACATCAATCAATTGCAAAAATCCAAACTTTAAAACTTTTCAGCTAATCATAAATTAAGAAGAGAATCATAATTATAACAACTCCATGTGGAACGATAATTTATACTACTTTGATAAAATTGTGCACTTGCGGATTTTACACATCAACGGGTGAGCGTGTTGCACTCTTTTTTTTTTGAAGTAACTCGCAATTGCGTAGAATAAAAATATAGATATATGTACGAATTGTACAAAAAATTATTTCCGTATTAAATATGAGTAAAAACATAGATATGTGTACAAATTAAACAAAAAATTGGTCTCCGTATTAATATATAAGTTAAAATATAGACACATGTCTAAATTAAAAAACAAGATCTTATTAATATATGGGTAAAAATATAGGGCACACGTATAAATTAAAAAAAAAAAACTATGTTCACGTATTAATATGAGCAAATATATAGACACGTGTATAAACATAAAATAATTAAATGTCTTTATTAATATATGAGTAAATATTATATAAAGATTGGCAAAAAAAAAATAAAATTAAATAATAGACCCAAACTGGTGTGGCACTTGTCACAGTGTTCCCTATTGAAATCCGCACATGCGGGTACCTAATGAGCACAATGTCTCAAATAGGTACCATCTCTAAACAGGTCCCACTTCTGTTAATGTTAAATATTGAATTGTAATAATATAGTTATTGATAAATAATTAGCGGGTATTGTTTAAAAGATTTGTATGAAATGCTAGATTGAAAGGATTGAATGTTTGTTAGGCTCTATTAAAAATTATAAATGAATATTGTGTATACGTGTGATCCATTTAAGTATTCAAAAAAGAATTTCTTCATTGTGGATGCTTTAATGTTACCCATAGCGAATCAGATGTGCCTCACGGCTTCGATAATGTTGTCGGTGTCAGCTTGTCCTTCCGCATAGATCATTGTTGCCCTATTCCTTTATACAACAGAAGCTTGGTCAATGTTGCACCAGGCAAAAACAAAAAGGATGATAAGTTCCTCGTCATCTCCTTTACATTATTCCTTTCGACCTTTCTTCTTTATTTTGACTACAAACATTTTTTAGTCTCTTATTGAGAATTGTAATCTAAACTCCGGTTATGATTGTGTTATCCTTTGTTTACGAGCAATAATATAAATACTATTCTCATTGTCTATTTTCGTTATTCCATTTACATTTGTGTTTCAATTTAAAAAAATAAATAAATATTATACGGAGGTCTACGTCACCCTTTGTTGCATTATGGGTAATTTACCATAGTAATAAATATGATTCGATTTTAGAAAAAAAAAATGGAGATTATATGTTGAATGAAGGGGATGGAAAGGTAGCTATTGAATTATGGAAGACATTGTAGCTATTGAAAGTCGACATTATTCATTATCATTATAGCTGTCTTGTGCAATTGCCCTAGGTCAGCTTAGTCAAATATCACTTGCATTGTTTCCCTGCGTATTTTAGATTGGAAACGATTGGGTGTGATTCTTCCTATTTGCCTTTAATATCGCTTTTTGGAAAAGAGTAGCTCATTGAATGCACGTGACAAGAGAATGATATACTATATGTTGCAAGGTCTTCACAATTCTAGTTGTACAAATATCCCAGTTCATTGTTATTCTGCCATGGAGTTCTTTCTTTGACAAAAACATTGAGTATGGTTCTTTTTTCTTTCACTTGTGCAAATAATAATAATAATAATAATAATAATAATAATAATAATAATAATAATAATAATAATAATAATAATAATAATAATAATAATAATAATAATAATAATAATAATAATA
>Ga0315914_1006328_pt1 | contig 16821 bp, 10 predicted proteins | sample MpolenodulesMG_FD_203920 | JGI IMG/M metagenome (GOLD analysis project Ga0315914, IMG submission 203920) | Medicago polymorpha root nodule microbial communities from Los Angeles, California, United States - elongated nodules | ecosystem: Host-associated > Plants > Roots > Nodule | place: USA...
CTGTGAAGTTTGCTGAACTTGTTACCAAGATCGACAGGCGATCTGGTAAGGAGATTGAGAAGGAGCCCAAGTTCTTGAAGAATGGTGATGCTGGTATCATTAAGATGGTTCCCACCAAGCCCATGGTTGTTGAGACCTTCGCTGAATATCCTCCTCTTGGACGTTTTGCTGTCAGGGACATGCGTCAAACTGTTGCTGTTGGTGTCATCAAGGCTGTGGAGAAGAAGGATCCCACCGGAGCCAAGGTCACCAAGGCTGCTGCCAAAAAGAAGTGATGTCAGAACATGGTTGCTGCACAAGCTGTTCTTTATAGTAGTTTATCATTTCAGAGTCTTAGTTCATTTCTTTTCCAGTTTTATTTTCAAGTTTTTGTCGATTTCATGCAGCTAAACTTACAGAACTGGGTTCTTGATCGGCGATGGTCAATTTTGTTGTCTGTTTGATTTTGATGGTACTGTTATTTTGGTTTTTATCAAGAGTCTTTGAGAACTTCATTTTCTATAGGCAGCTATATAAAGTTTATAGCTTCATTTTGCTGCTGATGGATGATTTCTCTGCATTTAAATATTAAGACAATTTTGTCAACCCTGTTTCTGTGGTTCATTTTTATAATCTGGTTTTATTATTTTTATCTCTATGAATGAGCTGTTGCTGTGAGTGATGGTTATTGATCATGATTGATAGTGCTTGCATTTTGGCTTGGAAGAATTATAATTTATCAAGTTGGAATTTTTCATTACAAATTAAATGATCTTGTCAGGTTATTTTTGTAAAGTTGAATCGTGTTCAATTTAATTGCCTATACTGATGCTATGAGTTTTGTAAGAGCTAAAGTTTCTTCATTTTCAAATTCAATGCAACAGCTTTCATTTTCAAATTCAATGCCATATCTTTTCGTTGTTGTGATTTGTGATTTGTATTTTGTATTTGATTATTATTAGATATCAATTTTCTTGTTGTGAATTATATTCTTGAATTTTAAAAAATCGTAGGTCAATTTAAAACGTACATGTTTTTTATCTGTTCTCAACTCCATTGATGTTTCTACTCTGTTGTTGAATCCCTAGTTCTCTCAATTCCATTTCTTCCTTCTTTTGCTGAGTCGAACAAATCTCAAGTGATTTATTATACTTTGATCAAATGAAAACTGACAAGTTTGTACACCATTTAGTTTTTATTCTACATTGCTTTAGTGATTTATTACTGTTTTATGTTGTGACTTCAAAACTAAGAAAATAACTTTTAGTTATGGTTGATATTATAACTTTTTATTCTACACCCTCTTCTCCTAGAATCCTTCCATCCTTTTCACCCACTACGGTTTGTTTTTGTTTTCTATCTTCCACTACCAAAAGAATATGGGCAATTTAGTCCTTAAAGCTTGATACAAGATGGCATGTTCACAGTGAGAACTCCAATTCCATGACGTTAAAAGGAAGAATTTTAAGGTCAGAGACTATTTTGACTAAACTAAGTTCACAATCAGTGACTATTTTGTAATTTTGCTACATTGATGGATTATTATGCATACACGTTACACATCCGGTGACAAAAATGACTATTTACCCATATTTCTTTTGTTAGCCTTCTTGGTCACATTTATGTTTATGAGATTTTTGTTTTTGTTTTTCATTTAATCATATTTTTTCTGCGGTTTTTCAATTTGGTTGAACGGTGCCAACTTAGTTGACATGATTTACCCTCTCTGATGCTACTTGCTTTTGTTTAAAAAAAAAAAAATCAAATTTAGTCCTTAAAACTATAAATTATTAATTTTAAATTTATTTTGATCATATTAGTTTTTCTTGACAAAGACTTTTAACTTCTTAAATTCTGTAATCATATTAATCTTTTTGTATTAGTGAATGTAGTACATGAAATTGTCTTTTAGATACCTTTTCACAAGGAGTGCTGACCACGAAATACGTACCACTCTTTATAATACGAGACATGATGATAAATCCATCCATGATTCATCATGGAGTACAAAGTCAAAAACAAAAGCTTCTATAACTAGCAACCAATAACAAAAGAATGTTGAGTTACCCTAAAAAAAGAAAAAGAATGTTGAATTAATTGTTTTTTGAAGGAAGAATGTTGAATTAATTAATCATTTATATATGTAGAGAGAACATTATGTTTTGATTTTTTAATTACATAGACAGCCGAAGTCAAAAAAATAAGACAGGCTAACATCAATATCAACCAAAAGAGAGAACTGAGTCGAACAAGTCTCATAATAAACAACATTGACATTCAAATATCCGAAGTTTTCCAAGATATCATCACACTGATTGACTTCACAGTAAGAGTGATGTACCACTACTTTCCACTCTATCCCAGGCAATCGATGAATATTCACAATCTAGCCGACTAAACGTTATTCTCCCGTCGTCCAACGTTGGACGTTCATACCAAATGTACTCCACCCTTCTTGTGTCTCCGGGGTTGAGTCCTTGGTTGATTTCATCCAGTTGATCCTTGAGAGCTTTTAACGTGACATTAATGTACCGAACCTTGAACATCTGAGGATTTCCACCGTTGAAGCGTATACAAACACTGAACGAATTGGTCATTGTTTCAAACATACACCATAAAAAATTAAACAATCAATGAAAAACTCATTCAAATATTTCATCAAACACTTGGAGTGCAAATTATACATAAACCCTAAAAATCATAACTATAACATAAAAATGCAAAAAATTTAACAAAATTTATCAACTTATATCAACTCTTAAAATGAATCAGATACTCTTACTTGTAAATCTACTCAAAAACTAAAATTAAAAATAAATAAATAGAAAACACCAAAATTTAAAATAACCCTAAAATTCAAAACTATAACATAAACATCATGCAAACATTTTAACAAAATTAATCAACTTACATCTACTCTAAAAATGAATTATAACATGTAAATCTACTCAAAAACTAAAATTATAAAAAAAACAATATTTACATCTACCTAAAACTAAAATTATAAAAAAAAGAAAAACATTTATAATAACTAAAATGTAAGTTAATAGCACTATGATTACTTACTTTTGATTTTGTTGAATAAATTTGGTTGGGATTTTTAGAGAGATTTTGAGAGTTTGGAGAAATTTTGAGAGATTGAGAGTAATAATGGATGAGAGAGCTTCTGTCTGGATTTGTATCAGGATCGCATCGTTAGTTAACTGCCGCCGGTTCTTTACGCATCGGCCATTAACTGCTGCCGAAACATTTCAGTCTTTTTGTGATGTTTTTCAGCCTTAACACATGTGTCAACAACAAATTTCAAAGCTCTTTATCCCTTCAAAACCACAAACAATGACACGCCATGGCCCACAAATAGTGATGGGAATAGGCCAGGCCGGCCTACTGCCTAGCCTACGACAGGCCAGGTCAGGCCATAATTTTTTCTTAAATAGAGAAGGCCTAGACTTTTTTAGAAGCCTATTTAGCTTAAAAGGTCAGGTCGGTGGCCATTCGAAAAGCCTCTTAGGCCTACTAGACCAACCTATTTAAGTAAATATGGATGATTTTATTTATTATTATATTATATTTTGTACTTTGAATTAAAATAAAAATATGTTAACTATTTTAGTAATTTAAGCTTATTAGTCTACATTAATTTTTTTGCATATTTATATGTATTATTATAAACTAGAATTGAAATCTAATACAATATATAGTCAAATTCCTTAAAAATTCATGTTGATTATCAAAAGAGAGTTTAATCTAATTGATATATTAGTTCGCTAGTCTATTTAAACTTAGATTACATTACTTATTTAAAGATGTTCATATGAAACAAATTTTTAAACAAGTTAGCAGGCCGTCAAACTTTCAGAAGGCCAGACTCAAGCTTAAAAAGTAAGCCTATGATAGGCCGCAGGCTAGGCTTAGACCTTCAAAAAAATTGACAAGCCAAATTCAGGCCTTGCAAAGCCTAACTCGGCCTAACTTATTCCCATCCCTACCCACAAACATTATGGTTCTTCAGAGACATAATTTGGAAAACTCATGTTCATACAATCCTACTAACATAATTGAAGAACAAAATTGTTATTTAAAGGCTTTGATCAACTAACTTAACATGTACCAAGACATTTTTCAATCGAAATCGTCTCCTCAAAGTAGAAAATATCATGCAATGTTAAAAGACAACACTTCATGTGGGGATACAACCAAATACGTAAAATGATAAATTATATTAATATTTTTATCAATAACCTTTAAATAAGTGGTAAGGTGATATATAATCGCTTTGACTAAGCTTACTGATATAGAGCTTGAGTTCCACCTCACCTCTCTGTCCAATCTTATTACATTTATTTTCACTTATTTCAGTAGTTCAATTTAATCTTTCTTGATTGCTAAAAAAAACTTTCTTTCAACAAAATAAATTTAAATTTAATGTATCATTAGGCGGTGTTGTTAACAAATCAAACACTTCATTTTAATTATTAATACACCTAAAGTGAAAAATGATTTGATAACATAGTTGCAAAATTTAATTGAAAAACTAAAATTCGCTCCTCATGTAGAAAACTAAAAAACATATATAAAAGTAATTAGAAAATTATTTTATAAAAATCGACCATTTATTAATAACATATTTGAGTTTCTTAAACAAGTGATCAGAGGGTTCGGTTCCTAACCCTCACGTTTGAACAAATTCTTCAAGTAATTAAATTCGATTGGAGGTTAAAACCCACTTATGCGTTCAACAGTTTCTCCAATGCAGATTGATCATCGTTGGACGGCGATGATAATTTTGTATCTATATCATAATAGGATAAAAAATGACATTTTAATATATAAATATCATTAATGGCACCCCCCTCCCACTACAACAACCAAAATCTAATGATAAAATACAACTAATATTGTATATAATGAAAACCTGGGGGATGCCGTGGCCACCGCCGGTACTGCTAGTGAAAGTTGTTTTATTTTTTATTTTTTTTAATAAAGAGAGGAAATGAAGGAAAAGGTAATATTAAAATATTCATTTCTATATTGCCTCTTACAAAAAAAATATTGCCTCAAATTTATCAAATATTACTCCATCCGTTCCATATTAAGTGACACAGTGATCCCATCACATATATCAATGCATAATTTTTATCTTTAATATCTTCAATTATCTATTAAAAAAAAATAAAAATTTGATATTTTAAAAATATTTATGAAGACAAATTCAACAAAATCTTATATGATACTTTTTATTTTTGTATATTAATAGAAAAACATGGTTAATGATTGTTAAGTCAATAGTCCACATTATGAGATAAGTTATCTAAATCTAATATAGGATGAAGAGAGTAATTTCTTGAAAAGTCTTGAGGTTCGCATCAAATATCTAATGAGAATTCAATATTTTGCAGTTATTTTTAAGAGAAATGATATTTGAACAACCATTTTTTAACAACTTTTGTGACAAATTTCTCTCTCATACTCACATTATGTTTTTACTTTCTCTCTCTATTATTTTGGTTATTGTGTCAATCCCTCATTTTCTTTCTAAAATTTGGTTGTCACAAAGGTTATCATATGAATAGATGTTCAAATAACACAACTCTATTTTTAAATCATAGTTACAAAGTAGACTTATGTTACAATACCATAATTCTCATTGAATGTTACTGTGAGTTCATCTCCATTAAAGTTTTAAATATATTTAAGTTATGTAAGTTATGGTTAAATGATATTGATGAGCTGGTGCCTACAAAAGACTCAGTTCACCTCTTCCTGTGAGTGTGATTACTATCATCAAGCACCAAAACTCTCCATTATCACAACATCTTTAATCTTCAACATGTTTATTTTCAGGATTAATTTTTTTTTTTTGGGTGCGCCAGCCAATGCAATAGTGCAACGCATAGGCGACACTCAAGAAACCCAATAGCAAACTATTGTGATGGCTTCTCCCCCTCAAAAAAGTAATTTAATATTGTGTGACCCATTGGACCACATATCAGATATTTTCAGGATTAAATTAAATCTATGATTGAAAGGTTTTAGCTCTATTATGAGCCTTTAATTCAACAGCTTCTCCAATTGCAAATAAACGGGTTAATAGTTTCTCCAATGCAAAATATTTTTCATCTAAGGTATTTATTATTCTATCCACACCTTGCTTTGTGTCATGCTACATACATTAACTTGATAATATTGCTTTGTGATACAAATATTAGCATGATTTAACTCCAATACCACACGATGCAGACCCTTCAAAACTTTAGAACAAAAAAATTAGGTGTTCCAACTCTAATACGACCATCATTGCCTATTCTTGTATTATACGCAATGGTATAACATGAACTTACCTCTACCACTTTGCTCCACATCTTATCCACCATCTCCTCATCTTCTCTAACTCCTCCACATAAACATATTGTTAGATTATCTCTTATCCGATGTGAGACTCTTTAACAACCACCAAACCAATCCAATCCAAGTGGATTTGACTCGAAAGCTTTAAAATAATTCCATTTCTTTTTGTCAAATAGTTTAGTATCTAAAAATTCATCTCTTAAAATAAATAAGTAGAATGTCTGGGATATAAACGCTATCATATACATATATCATTTTTTTTTTCTTCTTAACAAATGTGTTAGAATATTTGTTAACCTGCACAAGATAAATAAGTACGCTAAAAGTTGTGCTTTTGGGGTACCATTATTATTAAGATTAGAAAAGCTTTGTTAAAGTGTTTTACATTCTTTAACAAGCTTTGATATAATAGAGATAGACAACATAGGTTAATTGCATCACTGAGTCAAATTCATCTCATTTTCTTTTTGATTAATTAAATAAAAGATCTCTATAAATATATATAATTTCATTTTTAATTCCTAAAAAAAAATTACACTTTTTACTTTCTGTAAAATTTTCCATCACCACTTAGATTTGGCCCAACCAATCGTCAAATAAAATTTCATCTTTAAAGTGAATAAGTGAAAAATTCAGGTTTGAAATTCCAGTCTATACACATTATATAATGGATTGATTCTAACAATTGAGTTAGACTCACATGAACTACTTAGTCTAATTTTTAAATATGTTTTTTAATAGTTATTTTGTCCACAAGTTCTAACTCAACAAATGTCAAAATTATTTATTTGCTTTAGTGATTTTAGAAACTATGATGAATATGTTATTATTCAGCTAAAATATTTGGCGGGAAAACTAGAAAATATAATGAATGAATGAAAATAAAAAGAGAAAAGAAAATGAGAGCTGAAGAGACATATTAAAGAAAGGAAACGCGTAACTCATTTCTGAACAGAAAAAGGAACGATCGAAGAAGAAACGAATAAATGAGAGATATTCTTCAATGCCGACGCAGACACCGATGATAACAATTACAAATGGCAGCAAATCAACACTTCAAATGATGTTATTAAACCTTTACCCCCTCCCATTCCTATTCCCACCTTCCCACTTCAAAGACAGTTAGAAGATAAAGTAATTTTTCTTCTTGAGTCTGTCTTGAATAGAGAATTTGAGAAGCCAAAACTATCATATATCACATTTTCTTCATCTAAAAAAAAAATAAAAAAATATACATTAATTCAAATAAAGACACTTCAAAAATATCCTTGCAGGAATTTGTGAGAAACCGATAGATAAATAATAAATTGTTTGGTCGTCACTGAGATTTGAGAAATCGATAGATAAATAATAAAAATTAAGCTTGTTTACTAAAATGAGTTGATCTTTAGCTAACGAATTGAAACTTACTTATGGAGTTAACGAATTGAACCTAACAAGCTGAGCTGAACTGAGCTACTAATGAACTTAAAACAACTCAGCTGAGGTGAGATCAACTCCACTCATTTTAAGTCATAATTTTCTTATAACATAAAAAATTTGGAATCATGTGTGGTAACATACCCTAACACAACATCCTCAACGCCCTAAAATGAAGAGAAAAAAGTACCTTGAGGTTGGAAAATGTGTGATGCTGAAGCATGTAGGAAAAGGCTGCACATAAAAGGAAGTGGGGAGGCGAGAATAGGAATAGGAGGAGGGGATAAAGGTTTAATAACATCATTTGAAGTGTTGATTTGTCGCCACTTGTAATCGTTATCGTCGGCGTCGGCATCGACATCAGAGAATATCTCCCATGTCTTCATTTCTTCTTCGATCGTTCCTTGTTCTGTTCAAAAATGGGTTACACGCTTGCTTTATTTGATCTGTCTCTTCAACTCCAATTATCTTTTCTTTATTTTTATTTTTATTTTTATTCGTTCATTATATTTTATAGTTTTTCAGCCAAATATTTTAGTTGAATAATAATATATTCATCATAGTTTCTAAAATCACTAAAGCAAATAAATGATTTTGACATTTTTTTGGTTGTGTTAGAACTTGTGGACTAAATAAATGTTAATTGAAAAGCAAAATAACTATTAAAAAACATTTAAAAATTAGACTAAATAGTTCATGTGAGTCTAACTCAATTGGTAGAAACAATGCATTATAATGTGTATGGGCTGGAGTTTCGATCCTAAATTTTTCACTGATTCACTTTAAAGATGGAATTTTGTTTGACGATTAGTTGAGCTAAATCTGAGGGGTGCGCAAAATTTTACAAAAAGTAAAAAAAAGTGTATTATTTTGTAGAGAAGAAAAATATATGATATATGTATATGATAGAAAATTAATTAGAAAACTCAAAAACATAAATAAAAGTAATTAGAAAATTATTCAAAAACTATTTTATAAAAATCACCTTTTATAAATAACATTAGTTCAAGTAATAAGAGATTTGAGTTTCTTAAACAAGTGGTTAGAAGATTCGGTCTGTGACCCTCGCGTATGAACGGATTCTCCAAGTAATTAAATTCGATTGGAGGTTGGTGAGGGTGTGGGGAGTTGGTTTGAAGATAACACTCGTCGGATTGTCAGTGACGGTCGTGGCACTTTATTCTGACACAATATTTGGGTTGGGGAAATTCCTTTGCGAATAAAATTTCCCCGACTCTATGACTTGGCAGTGAATAAGGAGTGTTCGGTGGAGGAGATGGGGAGGTTAGGGTGGGAGGATGGGGGAAGGGAGTGGGGGTGGAGACGCCGTCTGTTAGTGGGGGAGGAGAGTGTGAGGGAGTTCTCTGACTATTCGGTGCGGGGACCCTATCAGTTTATCACTACTTCTGATGAACCACCAGATATGACTCTGTTTGATGACATCTGGCATAATAATATTTCTTCAAATGTGTCTCTGTTTGAGTGACGCCTCCTCTGAAACAGACTTCCTACTAAATACAATTTGGTGCGGCAGAGTGTTCTTCACTCTAATGACACCGCATGTGCAGTTGGGTGTGGAAACTCCGAAACGACTAAACATCTTTTTCTAGGCTGTGAACTCTTCAGCAGTCTTTGGTCTCATGTGTGGAATTGGTTAGGTATATCTTCGGTTCCTCCTGGTGAGCTTCAACATCACTTTCTTCAGTTTACTAATATGGCGGGCATTCCAAGATTTTCCCGCTCATTCCTAATGATAATTTGGTTTGCTTGCGTTTGGGTGATATGGAAGGAAAGGAATATCTGCGTCTTTCAAAATACGGCTTCAAATCCTTCTATCATCATTGAAAAAGTTAAGCTAAACTCATTCTTGTGGCTGAAATCAAAACATGTGTCCTTTAGCTATATTTATCACGACGGGTGGAAACATCCGCTCCTGTGTATGGGTGTTCACGTGTAATTTATTTTTCCTGTTTTGTTGGTGCCTTCCTAATTTTGGCACCTTGACGTTGTAAATATTTTTGGGTGCTTCAACTTCTGCACGCCTTGTGCGGGATGAATTACCTTTGTTAGTCGATGAAATATTTGTATGTATATCATGATAAGATAAAAATGACCTTTTAATAGTATGTAAATATCATTAAACACTCAACTTGTATTAAATAAAGAGAAAATGGGTTATGTATTGGTATTGTAAACTAATTTTACGGTTGCATTGTGAATCCAAAAAGATTTACACTACACAAATTTGAACCCAGTGAAAGTTTTTTTTTTTTTTTTTTAATAAAGAGAGGAAATGAAGGAAAAGGCAATATTAAAATATTCATTTCTATATTGCCTCAAATTTATTTAAATATTAATTTCTTGAGAAGTCTTGAGGTTCACATCAAATGTCTAATGAAAATTCAATATTTTGCGGTTATTTTAAATCATAGTTACAAAGTAGACTTATGTTACTGTTGGAGATGCCAAAGATCCAATCAATTATGTAACCAATTTTAGACTTAATAAATATTCATTATCTTGTTTACTGTTTAGTAAAATAGTTAATTTGGTAACGTCCTTGATTAAAACTATAGACTAGTTATCATGATAGAGATTACGATAATGAGAAAACAAGTCTTTTATTATTTTTAATCTAAATTGTTCTTGATCGTATGATTATTGTGAGTAGGACATCAATAATTCGGATAGATCAATATATATGTAATAGTCTTTATTGGATAAAGATTAATAAGTCTCATTTATTAAATTACATATATAGATGATGCATATAGTGATGTGATCATTGAACTGACTCGAATGAGAATTTCTAATGGTTGATATTACCTTAAAATGTCAATAGAAAAATTCTCAAGAAAGAATATAATAATTTTCTTTGACCTGAGATTGTCATAGCAATTAACATGTTATTTATTGTATTTTGATTTTGAACACGTAATACCTTAGGGTGCTAGTTGAAAGGATATTGGATGCGATTAAGTGCTTGTATAATTAATGACTAATCAAGATGGGATCCGTCAACTCTTGGTAATTAATGAGTTTGAACTCTATGATAAAATTAAAACCCTGGCCAAGGAAATTAAATGAAAGAAGAAATGAGTTTCTTAAGTCATATATGTTAACTTATTAGAGTTTGACAATTGTACCATGCTCTGGAGTTAACAAGAGTTGTAACGACGGAAGAAAAATATTATGTCGTTCTATTTGGTTCTTGAAAGTAAAATAATACTTCATACTACCTGGACGTCAAGAGTGTTACTATTGATTAATATATTAATTTGATTAATCTATTACTAGTTTAATATTGAACCTACAGGGTCACACACAAACGAATGTTCTAGTTCTTGCTAAGGAATTATTTTATTATTTGATGATTAAATTGAAGAATTTAATTAATAAAAAATATGAATTTTCCAAGTGGAATATTATTGTATTTTTTGCTAGTATAAAAAATATTTTTTGCTAGTACAAAAAATACAAATAATACATATAAATAAATTGAGCATATTATTTATTTATTGAAAAATAATAAATAAATAAGAAATGTTGTAGGTTGCATTATCTTTATTAATTATATATAATCTATATATATGGAAATATAGCAATGGTCAATGGTTGATCATTTAGAAAGAAAAAGAAATCGTACAACATTATATATATATATATATATATATATATATATATATATATATATAGTTATGTGGAATCATATTGGTCAATGATCATCTTAGTAGAAAAATGTTTTTCAAATAAATTAGCATTAACATGTGTTAATTGCTTTTATAATGATTGACCATATGAATAAAAGGTTATTAAGTTGAGTCAACACATTCTATTTGATAGTAGTTTGTGTGACCTATAAATAGACCTTAAGTAATTTGATCAAGACACACAACACAACCAAATACAAAACACAAATATGCTCTAGTTTTCTTGTTCCACTACTCAAAGGTTGAAGGTAAGAATTGGTCTCGGTGTGGATACACGTAGAATCTTCATATCACTGAAGAATTTTTCATGCTTCAAGAATTGATACAAAGATACACTTTTAGTATCTAAATATATTTTTTATAATTTAAGTGCAAAATAGATCCAAACTTTATTCCGTTACATGTGTTATGAACACTAATTTCACTTCAGTTACAAATTACAGTTACAAATTACAATACCATAATTCTCATTGGATGTTATTGTGAGTTCATTCTTCAAAGTTTTAAATAAATTTAAGTTATGTAAGTTATGGTTAAATGATATTGATGAGTAACCTTTCCTTCATTGCTAGTGCCTACAAAAGACTCACTTCACCTCTTCCTGTGAGTGTGACTACAATCATCAAGCACCAAAACTCTCCATCATCACAACATCTTTAATCTTCAACATGTTTATTTTCAGGATTAAATTAAATATGTGATTGAAAGGTTTTAGCTCTATTATGAGCCTTGAGTTCAACGGCTTCTCCAATTGCAAATAAATGGGTTAATAGTTTCTCCAATGCTAAATATTCTTCATCTAAGGTATGTATTTTTCTATCCAAACCTTGCTTTGTGTTATGCTCTACATACATTAACTTGATAATATTGCTTTGTGATACAAATATTAGCATGATTTAACTCCAATACCACACGATGCAGACCCTTCAAAACCTTAGAACAAAAAAATTAGGTATTCCAACTTTAATACTACCATCATTGCCAATTCTTGTATTATACGCAATGGTATAAAATGAACTTACCTCTACCACTTTATGGATAATACAATCCTCCTAAATTGATGATCAACTTCATTTTTAATTAAAAATAATAAAATCAGACATGATTATCATTTATCAGCAGCCCCTCAAATTGAAAATCTTTTTTCACAATGTAGGAGTTTATTTTTCTCTAATGATCATTGCATTTTGTGTAAATTTGTTGACGTTTCTCCAATCTTTTTCTTTGCTCTAGCTTCTTTGTATGCATTTATGCGTCCTTCAAGTACAAAAACATACCCATCTTGGATCTCAAATCCCAACTATTTAGAGCAAATGTTGTGCGGTTCTTTAGAATTACTTTAAAGAAAATGCAAGACACTTTGGTGTATATCATCCATTTTTGAGCCGTTCATTTCCGATGCAATAAATTTATGAACCCATGCAAGCTATACAGTTTTTAATCGACATGTGAAAACATAAAATAAAGTATTATTCTATAGAGTTAAAATGGAGTGAGAATCAAAATAGATAATTGTAGGAAACTTACATCGTCATCCTTCATTTGCCTAAACAACGCCTAGTATTGTGACACACTTGATACATTTGTCTGTTTCTTGAATATCTCATCATTTTATCCATCCACATCAAAGAACTAATGAAATATAGAAGATTGAACAAATTCACGCTAAAGACATGAAAATCATTCTTATGCAATTACCTACAAGAAGAATATAAGCACACAAGTTTTCATTAAACATCATTAATATATTAGAAATCATAATGATTAACTATTATTACTAGATAAAAGTCTTACCATTAGAGCATATGTAAAACCAACCAACACTTTGGGATCACTTAAATGCAAACTTGTGCTTGCTTGTCCCAAAATCAACATAGAAATTGTTTGTAATTCCATTTTTCATAGTCTCCTCAAACTCAAAGCAATATAATTTTCTCTATAAAAGGAAACTAGAGCAGTAATTACACACAAACTTTTCTTAATTTGATAATCCCCTCTGATTTGGAAGAAATGGCTGAAGCAAGTATGTTTAACTTTAGAAGCCACTCTTAAGTCTGTTTTACAGTTGGTAAAGTCGTTTACGTACATTTTTATTGTATAATATTAGCAAGTAAAATGCACTTAAAATTACCAAATAGGAAATGAACGTAAGAGTAACTGCTAAAGTTGAAGCTACTGACTTCAACCATTTTTTTTTTTTTGTAAATAAGAGGAGATAGTCAAATTCAGCAAAGTTTGCGTATGATTTCTACCCTTGTTTCCTTTTATAATGAAAAGTTACGTTGCTTTGAGTTTGAGGAGACTATGAAAACTAGAATTACAAAGAAATCCTATGTTGATTTGGGTCTTGAAGACATCTTGTATATCAAAAGACTTCCCATTGAAGGGGTCAAAATATCTTTTTTATTTTATTTCATTCACTTAACAATAATCACTCTTTATTAGCTTATTTATAAGCTTGTGACAATTAAGGTGCAAGACTCGGGATATGAGAGCGACGATCCTGTTCGAACAATTGAAAAATATCTTAGAATAAGTACAAAGTACAATTGAAAAATATTTAATGGTACAAGTACAAGTTTGCAATAAAATGATTCCAAAACATTGGTTGGTTTTACATATTCTCTAATGGAAAGACATTTATCTAGTAGTTAATCATTATGGTTTCTATTATATTAGTGATGTTTCTTAACAACTCATGTGCTTATCTTTTTGCTGTAGGTATTTGCATATGAGAGATTTCAATTTCTTAGCATGAATTTGTTCAATCTTCCATATTTTCATTGTTTAGGGGGTGGATGGATACAATGATAAGATCTTTAGGAAACAACTAAAATGTATCCGGTGTGCCACAATACTAGACATTGCTTAGAAAAATAAAGGAAGACAATGTAAGTTTCATACAATTATTTATTTCGGTTTCCGCTCCATTTTAATTCTACAAAATAATATATTAATTTATATCTTCACAAGTTGATTGGTAGCCTTAAAGTAGTCGATTGAACATAGTATTTACAATGTTACTATTTCCTATTAACCAAACAACATGGTCTACGATGCTTAACCCCTATTCAACCATAATAGATACCGGTATAACAATGGATTATCGTAAACAATTAACTAAACCAAGTTGGTCTCTAAATTGGTCACAAAATTTATTTAGCGACTGCTTTAAAATCCGATTTTTCAGCTACCAAAATATCATTGTCTATACTCTCTCTTAATTTCTCAATTTATAAAATAAAAATATTTATATAACGTAGCCACCGATTTAATGGTTACTAAAAAGATTATGTTTTTATTTTATAATTACTATGCCTACTTAAGCTTCAACTTGAGCGGGTGTTTCAAACAAATTTTCCCATTTCTCAATTTATCTCTTATAATAACTCAAAGGTACCTGTTTTTCCTCTAAGTCAGAGTTAATTATTTGGTAGATTGTTCTTCAACATAGTTGGATTTTAATTAATATGTGTAGTTTTGACTTTTAGTCTTTGCCCATTTGTCTTTTGTGGATTTTCTATTTTTCTTCATTTGTTGCTTATTTACTTCATGATACATCCATTTTAAAGTTGCGTGCTTAAAATAGAAAACAAATTTCACATAGTCACAATATCCCATTTAAAATGAGAAAATGAATTAATTGATATCAGTTTGAAAAAGAAAAATAAACATGTAACTTGTATTGAACCAATGTCAATCATGTTATTATTTTTGCTGTAAATACAAAGAGAGTCATGGTTTTTTTTCTTTGAAGAATATTATCGACCAACGTTAGAATTTATACTAGCACTAATTCATGATTGACCACTTATAAAGATGATCCAATGGAGCACTCACCATACACATAGTTAGAGACAAAAAGAACTATTTAGCAAACAGTAGTTATGATTCGAACCTTACAAATCATCACCAACGGTTAAATTACTTTGATGAGTAACGGTAACAAGAGTATCACTTCAAAATCAAATCATAATGAACGGCTATAATAATCCATCATCACATCAGCAACACCACTATAAATAATCACTAACCTTGCCATTTTCATCACAACAAAATTCCTTCTCCATTTTCTTATTAGGTTAGTTAAGTTTAAATGCCACATGGAGTTAATCATGGTACTAATTTATTTAAGTTGATTTTACAGTTTCGTATATCTGATGGCTAATTTTATTTTACATAAAGTTATTCAAGAAAGTTTTAATTTCATCTTTCTAGGTTTCAATAATTCTATTCACTTTTTTTTTTTCAGGATGAAATTAAATCTTGGACCGAAAGGTTTGTGTTCTATAATGAGCTTTTGAGTTCACTAGCTTCTGCAATGCAAAAATATTCTTCATCTAAGGTACATACATTAACTGGATAATGCTATGTTATAAAAATTTCCATGATTTAAATTAATTATTTTTCTTTATGCTAATGCTGTTTGCAATTGTCATGATCTTTCAATGATTTGGGTGTGTTTAAGGCTATATCTTCATATAAATACTTATCGTTCGTAACTAGTAAGTTATTGTATTTATCAAAAGCTTAGATGGTGGAACACACTTAAAGTATTTTACTTATTGACCAACGGTCATGAACAGTAAAATTAATGGTAATATTAACGGTAACAATAAGTGATACTTTACAAAATTCATTCTATAAATACTTCACATTCATTCATAATCTTCACATCATTCTCAGAATATTTATCAATATTTTCAAAATGGATAAATGTTTTCTTATATGCATCACTCTATTTGTCATTATAACCCACTTGGGTTGGTCTGGTGGTATTGACTTAGGACCTGAGAGTGTGCTCCTCCTCGAGGTCTCAAGTTCGATTCCCTCAAGTGCCAATTTAGATGGGCTAATTTAGCTTCTTCAAAAAAACTCTATTTGTCATTATTTTATTCCTTATTAGCGGATAATACTTGGGTGACATTGTGGTTGGTGACATTGGTGACATTACCAACCACAATGTTACAAGTGTACAAAACAACAAAAAAATCTTGTGAAAGAAAAAGAAGAAAGCACATGTGACATTGCGGTTGGCCAATGTCACCAATGTCACCAACACAATGTCACCCAAGTGCTACCCGTTTCAACACTCAACACACACTTTTTCTTTTCCCAACATTCCACATCATTCTCTTTCTCTTCCACCTAATAATTTAACACTCATTCAACTTTTACACTCTCCAATAGTTTTTTTTTAAAAACATTCAACACTCTACCCCACCACTTTTTATTTCTTATTCTTATTTAATTTTATATTTTTGTTTTTATGATTACATAAAATTACAATTATCGATTATAATTAAATTAAAATAATAAACACTTAACAATTTATCTTTTAGATTTTTGTAAAAACAAAATTTAT
>Ga0315914_1006333_pt1 | contig 16810 bp, 10 predicted proteins | sample MpolenodulesMG_FD_203920 | JGI IMG/M metagenome (GOLD analysis project Ga0315914, IMG submission 203920) | Medicago polymorpha root nodule microbial communities from Los Angeles, California, United States - elongated nodules | ecosystem: Host-associated > Plants > Roots > Nodule | place: USA...
GATACTTCAGCTACTGATGCAGACTCTGAAGCAGCAACAGAACCATCAGCTTCTGAAGCTTCTGGGATCTTCTCCAGCATCTCTGCAGCCTCTTTCAATGCAAACTGCTCAACAGAGTCAGCAATTTCCTTGACCTCAGCCAGCTTTTCCAAGAAATACTCATCAGAGGCATCAATTCCAATGGACTGCAGCTTCTCATCTCTTGCAGCCTTGATAGCTGCTTTCTCCTTCCTTCTCTCAGCCAACATTTCTTCAATCTGCTTCTGTGCCTCTCTGGCCTTTGCAGGAGTCATGACGAAGTCTGGAGTCTCATATTTCTTCTTGAAGTCTCTCATCTCCTTAGCCCTTTTCTTTCTAGTTTCTTCAAGCTTTTCTTGAGAGTTAACTGGAGGAGCTTCTCTTCTTCTTTTCCTCTTGGGAATAGGAGCAGAGCAAATGTCAGTAGCTGATGCATCAGAAGTGTCCTTCCTGGACTTCTTGGTCTGAGCTTCATTGGCTTCTGAGCCAGCATCAGTAGCAGTTCTTTTCCTTTTGACTTGGAGAGGAGCAACATCTGGAGTATCAGCATTCAGACAGATGCCAGAATCTTTGACAGATTCTGCAACCAGCTTGGACAAAAGTTCATGATTCCTTTCCTGAAGGATAGAAGGGAAATCCTTCATGAGTTTTGTTGGGGCTGTTGATTCTTTCTTGTTTGGGATAACTGAAATTCTTTTCAAGTGGAAGGGTGGAGTGGTTATATCTAAAAAGAAAAACTTAAATTAATGAAGACACAATTGAAGGAATGACACCAGGAACACTCCAAAACTATTCCTGCAAACATTTCTAAATATAGGAAAAATCACATTTTAAATTTATTAAATAACTTATATCTCTGATCGTTAATATAGATAAAATACATCCGTCATTCAACATATTTATACATAAGAGTTTTGTTAGAAGACACCTTTTATAAATGTATCTTTTAAAAAGTTATTCTATGAGCATTTGTTAAAAGACACCAACTAATTTTTATAAAAGTGTCTTTTAGGAAAGTTATAACTAAGAAGTGGAAATCACATGTGTGGATTGCTAAAAGACACTTTCATGGGTGACTTCTAAAAAACCCTATACATAAAATATACTGTAGTTTATGATTTTTTGAATATGATTTTTTGAATAAATAATGTAGTTTATGATTAAAACCGAAGAAAGTATAAATTATTATTTAAAAAAAGAATGAGTCCCGTCAAATTAATACACACTTCCTAAAGAGAGTATAAGAAATGGCGGCTAATAAGACGCTGAATCTCTAACGGAATCTATTTTAATATTTCTGCTGCCTCCATTTTATTATGTATTTTTTTCCACCACTCCTTTTCTTCCCAATCATTTTCCTTCTTTAATTTGAACAACAACAATAATAATTGAAATAAAATTATTCCCTTCTAAACTTCCTTAATTTATGTTTTCTTTGACCAATTTCTCAATTTCTTTTACTTTCTTAATAAATATTCCTTTATTTTTTTGTGTTAATTTTTTTTGGCTATTATAAAAAGAGAAATATAATCTGAAATTCTCAGTAAATAAAGTCTAACTAAATTTATTCACAAAAAGTAAAACTTGAATTCTTCAAAACAATTCTTATATTCACCTCTTCCACTCTTAAAAAAGAGGCACAATAATCCGAAAAGGAGAATTGAACATGAGACTTTAAGAATGAACACATCCCCAAATCTCAAGCCAATATGTGATGATCAACCCAAATTGGTTTATAACTACAATTATTTAAACAAAAATCAAACTCGAGTACTTCTAGACATACAACTTCATATTAATTTTATAAACTTTTCTTTTGAGGGAAATTTTATAAACTTGTTATTGTCACTTTTTGGTTTCATTTTTAAATAAAAAAATATTTACATTTCTCATACTTAAGCTGTTAGCTCTATAACTTCAAGGTCTTGAGTTCAAACTCCCTCCCATACAATTGTAATTTGACCAGGGCCGGTTCAACGATTTTTGGTGCCCTGAGTGGAACGGTAAAATTGAACCCTTTAGTTATTCTAATATTTTTTTTCTTGCATTTTTTGTTGCAAAATATTCATTTATAATCAACGTTTTCTAAAAATATATTTTCAATAGAATTAATCAAATGAATTCAAATATATATATATATATATATAATACTAACTAATAAATAAAGATAATAATTTTGATACTCCTAAAAAAATGATGTCCCAATCTGCGGCTCCTCCCACCCATCCTCATGGCCACCTTTAAATATGACCATAAATGTCACTTAAATGATTTTTTTGAGGGATGTCATTTAAATAAATAAAATATTTACTTTAAAACAAGATCTAAAGCCAATAAGGCTATAAAAAAGTGAAGTTTTTTTTTTTTTTTTACAAATATAAAAAGCGAAAGTGTAACATACTTGAGGTTGCTATGCAAGTACAACCACTAATACACACACGCGTCCACTTCCAATAAAAAGTTGTAAAGTTTACAAAAATATTTTAAAAAATTCACGATTTAATCGTACGAAGAACGTAAACTAATAAAATATTTAAAACAAAATGATTGAGTTTTTTTTTTGCCATGGTTTAAACTCAGACCTTGTATATTTTATGCATCGTCTATACCAACTGAGTTAATCTTGCGAGGACAAAAAACGAGTGAGTTTAAATGGTAATGAATTCCATCAAGGATGAATTTTAAAATGATCAAACTTTATTTACTTTTTTGCCTAACTTTTATGACTTTAGATCTTCATTTTTATTTCCTTCTGTTTATTAGAATTTAGTTTTTAAAATGAATGAGTGAAATATTCGAGGTTCGAATGAATTGTCCATACTAATTGAATTATGTTCATGGAACATGTATTCTTCTTTTAAAAACCATAAAATTCTTAAAAACAATATTCATTCATTCAAATAGATAGATTATATCAGATACAAACATCGCTAATAACGTAAAAGGTAAATCTGCGAACAAACTCACAACACCTAAGTTAATAACATAAAACGGCAAAATACCTATAAATAATATGATAAAACTTAAGTCAAGGAAATTCACATGCTTCCAGATCTTCAACGTGACGCCCAAATCACTGGTATCCATATTAATAAAAGTGTATCCATACTTTTTTCTTATTTTGGTCAAGTAGCCTAGTGGTTACAATTCATCTTTTTTCAAAATTAATAAGTGGGGTGTTCGAAATTCGATTCCGATCCCTGCATATAACAATACATATCCTTATCAACTGAAGTTATGCTCACTCGGACAAGTGTATCCATGTTTTATGTTTATAGAGATATAGATTATGGTTGTTGTTTGTACCAAAAAAAAAAAAAAGATTATGGTTGTTGTCACATTTTTTTTTTTGTGAATTGGTTGCTGTCACATGCTATGCTCGGTGTTTGTTTATCTTGTGTTGATTCATTCATCTTCCTCTCTCACTTTTTTCTGCTTGTTTAGTTTATATAATAAATAAGCTTCTACACAAAAATTAGAACACAATATTAAAACCAATCTGAAAGAAGAAAAACGTGGTTTTCTGTTCCTAAGCTGGAAAGACACAACAGAACACACACCGGTATGTACTATTGTTTCATTCGATCTCAATTACTTTTAATTCAATTCATTCATTCTTTTCATGTTTTTGGTTCATATGTTTCAATTTTTACATCATGTGTCTTTTGTTAATGTTTGTGAATTTGTTTTATGAATATCTTATTTTGAAACTGGTATCTGGCTCAAGGACCGACTAATCCAAATGAACCAATTTAAAGCCAGAGTGAAGTTTTGTATGGACTATAAATGTTATTTATGAATGAAAATGACTTGTTGAGGTATGAATATTTGCAGATTCATATTTTGGAGGATCAAAGTGGTTGCTGCAGCTGGTGTTGTAATTCAAAAGCTTAATTATTGATACAGCAGCAATATTCAATTACCTTTGTAAGTGTTGTTTGTTGGTCATGAATTAATTAATATCATGTTATGTTATGTTATGTTATTTTGTGTTTTGCATGATTGAAATAGTTGATTGTGAAATGAAATTGTTATGAAGTGTATAGTTTTGATTTTGATGAATAAAATGAGAGACCCTTTTTATTTTTATTGGTCTTAACTCTCCGGTTTATGCGGAAAGGGACTATAGTAAACCGGAGTTCTCCTGGGAGGTAAATAAAGTCGGACTAATGATTATTCTAGCCCGGATTCAAACCTTAACTGAAACTTATTATCCACTTGAGTTTAAACACCTCGTTTGAGAGACCCTTTTTAATTGGTCATTGATTTAATTTACTTTCACTTAAAAAGGGATTTTTTGAGAGACCCTTTTTAATTGGTTATTGGTTTAATTTACTTTGATTGAGAAAAACATTTTTTGAGAGGCGGGAGAGGGGTCATGGTAAACTGGAGTTCTCTCTGGAAGTAAGTATAGTCTGACCAATGATTATTCTAGTCACGGTTCGAAAAAGGATACTCTTGACTCGACCTTAACTGAAACTCATTAACCACTTGTTCAGCTCAACTACCTGGTTTGAGAGACCCTTTTAATTGGTTATTGATTTAGTTTACTTTCAATTGAGAAAATCTGTTTTTGATGATTGCAGGAAGAGATATGGTTGCCTTTGGGAAGAAGTTGAAAGATAGACAAATTCAAGAATGGCAAGGGTATGTATCATGTTTGCTCTTGTGTTGTTGAGGGTTTAAAATTTTTTAGTTGAATATTAGTCTTAAAGTAATGTTACATTAGATTCTTAAGTTTTTTTTTTTTTATGGTAGATATTACATAAACTACAAACTCATGAAGAAGCGAGTAAGGCAATATGCTCAACAAATTCAACAAGGGACACTAGATCGGCGACATGTTCTCAAGGATTTCTCACGAATGTTGGATAATCAGGTTTTTGTTATTTCCTTTGTTGAATGCTTTATGATGAAATACTAAATGAAATCGTAGAGCTCGAATTGGATTCTGCTTATATGAGTAAATGTGATTATCCGAGTAAAATGAATCATAGCTGTCGTCTTACATTGATTTTGCTATATGTTGCTGTGAATCGTTTAATTTATATTTGTTTCAATAATTTTTTTTACTTTTGTAAAAATTCAGATTGAGAAGATTGTCCTTTTCCTGTTGGAGCAACAAGGGCTTTTGGCAAGCAGGATAGCAAAGCTTGGAGAAATGCATAATGATTTGCAGGAGGAGCCTGAGATACACAAAATAGCTGAACTAAGAGAATCTTATAGAACAGTTGGACAAGAACTACTAAACCTACTCTATTTTGTAGAGATCAATGCTGTTGGCTTGCGTAAGATATTGAAGAAGTTTGATAAGCGCTTTGGTTATAGATTCACTGATTACTATGTCAAAACTCGTGCAAATCATCCTTATTCTCAGCTGCAACAAGTGTTCAAGCATGTGGTAATATATTCAGTTCAAAAATGGCTTTCACATAATTATATTCAGAAACCGAGAAATTCTCTAATACATATTTATTATAAATATAAAAATTTGTTTTAATGAACGAACATCGACTGAAGGATATGCAATTTGTAGGGAATAGGTGCTGTTGTGGGAGCCTTATCTCGCAATCTTCACGAGCTTCAGGATCGTCAAGGGAGCTACCTATCAATTTACGATCAGCCTGCTCTTCCTCTCCAGGTTTGTTTTCTCATTTCCTTTTGTCCTTAAAACAATAATCTTGTTTTATATTTTCTTTTCCACTTGGTGTGTGTGGTTGTGCAGTGACCAAAAATGATTCTGAACGAATTGATTATGTAAAATTGATTCTGGCTAAAACTGAGTTGAATATAAAGCGATTTATGTTTAAAAACGTATGTAAAAGTAGGTTGAACAATAAACTTGAGGCTACAAATGAATTGTAGAAGGCTAAGCTCAACATTCTGGCTTCAAGTTTGAATCAGCTCTAGATACCAAATCAATTCTTCTCGAGAACATCCAAACTTGTCAAAATCAATTCAACACTTGTGGAATCAATTTGGGCTCCTCTAAAAATAGAACCAAATATACACTTGATCTGTTAATGCATGCTTTATTAACTGGTTAAGGAATTGCTCAAGGTTGGTGTTGATTATGCATCATCTTTACTTGGTTTTATATGCAGGATCCTGTGGTTGATAAGATAAACGCAGCTGTTGATAGGTTATCCAACTCAACAAACTTTCTTAACTTTTTGGCACAACATGCACTCATTATGCAAGATGACCTTCCCACCCCTTCTGAGGAACATGTTGATGATGAAAGATACCATTTTATGTCTCTTCTGCTGAACTTGGCAAACACATTTTTGTATATGATCAATACATATATCATTGTTCCTACAGCAGATGATTACTCTACAAGCCTTGGTGCTGCGCCAACGGTTTGCGGTATTGTTATTGGGGCAATGGCTGTTGCACAGGTATTTTCTTCTGTGTATTTTAGTGCATGGTCGAACAAATCATACTTTAGGCCTCTTGTATTCAGCAGCGTAGCTCTTTTCGTCGGAAACATCTTTTATGCATGTGCATATGATGTTCATTCAATATGGATTCTCTTAATGGGACGTCTTTTTTGTGGGTAAGCAATATTCTGTTGTCTAATTTTTCTTCATGTCATTACTTGATGAGCATAATCTGTCATAATGGGCATTTTACTTCTAAAATTTCTTAAATCTCTCTCAGTTTCATCGATAGTCTTATTATCATTTTCAGTAGCCTTTAATAAGACACCTCATTAAATTAACTCCAAGGAAAAGCTCATCTCAGATGGAATTTTAAAAAAGGATAAAAGGGAGGTTTAAAAACAGGAATCTTAATCTCTGAAGCACAAACATGGACACCAACACGACACCGACACTGACACATTGATATCGATAATAATTTGAGAAAATGAAAATTGACGTAATGTAACATGTGTCAGTGTTGTGTTGGTGTCAGACAGGGACACGTGTTGAAACCAGACACGACTTCAATCTAAAGTGTCCGTCCTTCATAGATTTTATATACCATTTTTTAATGGTACATGAAAGTTATGCTCTTTGCTTGATATGAGTTCCAAATGCACTGATCTATGTATGACATTTATAATCACATTTAAGACCTTTTTTATGTTGCTGAAAACACTTGATTTCTTGTGCAGATTGGGTTCTGCCAGAGCAGTTAACCGGCGTTATATTAGTGATTGTGTTCCACTCAAAATCCGCATGCAAGCATCAGCTGGTTTTGTTAGTGCTAGTGCTCTCGGAATGGCATGCGGTCCTGCATTAGCTGGCATACTCCAGACTAATTTTAAGATTTACAACCTTACTTTTAATCAAAATACCTTGCCTGGGTGGGTTATGGCTGTTGCTTGGCTGGTATATCTAGTATGGTTATGGATCTCTTTTCAGGAACCTTCTCATTTTGCTGAAGAGAATCATACACCAAATCAGTCAAATGTTGGTATGTACTTTTATGGCCTCTACATGTTGATTATTGTTTTAACATTTTTATTAAATTTCTCCTTGTATGATTACATCATCTTAGATGATGTTCTGTTTCATTCGGTACTACTCTTGCTACCTCTCTAATACATTTACTTATGAATCGATTGAATGGTTAATTTTGTTGGGACTTAGAAGTTCAAGTATGGTTTCTTTTGTTGAAAATGGTAGTCAACAAGCCATTGTTGTCACTTGAATCGATGGCCTTTTCTATCCATATCTATAGAATTATATTTTTTAGGTTTCTATGTGAATTGGCCCTTGATTATCTAAATAAAGGATTCAATAAGACAATAACCACTGAAATTAACAACTTGAGTGGTTAATTTTTATTAAAGATTAATCATTAAACATTTTCATAAAACAGTTAACAATTTTTTCCGTAGCTATAGACATCCATTGGCCCTTGACACAAATTCATTCTTTTATTGTCTTTCTAACATAGCAGACGTGTTGGTTGATGCATATTGTTTGGTTGCTGCATGTTAAGAGTCCCACATCGGATAGGACATGGCCTGACAATGTGTTTATAAGTGGGGGCAATCCTCACCTCACAAGCCGGTTTTGTGGGGTTGTGTTAGGCCCAACCACGATTTCTAAGACCGCACAAGGTTTCTGATTTCATTATTCAATTTACTTTCTACTCTAGACTATTCACTGTGATGACTAATAAGATGTTTAGTTAGTTTGTACCGTCTCTTTTTAAAGTTTGCTCTTATTTTTTTAGTTGGTGTTCGTTGTTCAACTTTGTTATGCTTCACACCAGTTCCATATATAATACTTTCTGCGTGCTCTTCCCTAAACCATACCGTGATGGGAGCATCATTAGGTTGCCTTTTGAGTTCTATAATTCTGTTGAATAGAAAAATTAAAAATAAAACTTTTTTTCACCCTGTGCAGTAGACAATGGTGCAGTAGACAATAGTGCACTAGAAAAAGGCCTAAAACAACCATTATTAATTACTTCGGATGATAAGGTAGACGAAGACATTGACCAAGATTATGATGATAGTGAGGAAGCTCCAGAGGAATCTCGCCTTCCGGCCAATTCAATTGGATCGGCATACCGACTCCTTACGCCTTCTGTAAAGGTTTGTGAACTCATTCTCACTTTTATGATATTGGACTTCTATAAAGTAATAATGATTTCATTAGATACACAATTTTCGAACCATTTTTTAATTGATTACTGGTCCCTTCAGTGTGCTGATTATTTATTTTAGGTTTTTTTTACAAGACTACCGTGTTTTATATAAGATTTCTTGCAGTGCTATTTATTATATAAAATTCACTATGTTCCAATGGAAGATGATGATGGATGAAATGGAAAGTTAAATGCTTTACCTGACCAAATTTTTGTAAAAACTGCAGGTTCAGTTATTGATATATTTCATGCTTAAATATGTAATGGAGATTTTACTATCTGAATCTAGTGTCGTCACAACATACTACTTCAACTGGTCAACCAGCACAGTTGCAGTTTTTCTTGCTTGCCTTGGCTTGACAGTTCTTCCTGTAAACATCATTGTTGGAAACTACATAAGCAACATGTTTGAGGACAGGTAATCTTTTCTAAATCTCTGCATACAATTTATAACTTCCATTCTTTTTTTGAGAAATTATAAAATATATACCGAGAAGAGCGGACAAAGGGCACATCTTCGTGCTAATTTCTAATGAAGTCCATGATTCATTTGATTGTCATCCATAATTATGTTTATGCTGTAATTGAATTTACTTAAAAGATGTATTGTGATCCATAATGCATACCAATGCTTGCTAAAAAAGCGAAGGAAAAAGAAAACACCCTATAGAGATTATAATGTTTACTCTTTCAAAAAAATGAAAGAACCTTAATGTTGTTGAAAATTGTATTATTTTTCATATTGGTCTGAGGGGTCATATTTTCTATCTGTCGTAGGCAAATTCTGCTGACATCAGAAATAATGGTTTGCATAGGAGTTCTACTCAGCTTCCATGTAATCTTTCCGTACTCTGAGCCGCAGTACATCTGTTCGGGTCTCCTTTTATTTGTTTCTGCTGAAGTACTGGAAGGTAATCTCTTATTTTTCCTTACATTTTAAGATTTTACGCCAGATTATATTGTAAATGTGCAAAGAAAAAATGAAATCTTGTCCTGATAAGTGAAACCAATAACTATTAGTGATGGACCAAAATGACTATTTTAACATACAGGACTATTTTGACTAACATAGTGCATAATCAGGGACTATTTTGAAATTTCGATACATTAGGGACTATTGTGGCTACTCGTTACACATTCAAGGATGGAAATGACTATTACCCTATTTTTTTCATTATTGTGATTCACATTGTTAAAATGATACTGTAGTTAGGAACTGATTTGATTTGTTTCGATTATTTTTCTGGTTTGTCTTGAGTAGAGCATAATTTGACAATATATCATTGATTCTAGGTGTGAACTTGTCACTGCTTTCACGCGTCATGTCGTCGAGGCTTTCTCGCGGAACCTACAATGGTGGTCTTTTGTCTACCGAGGCCGGAACAATTGCGAGGGTAATTGCTGATGCTACCATTACATTGGCTGGATTTTTGGGTCAAAGTAGGCTCCTTAATGTCACCTTGCTTCCTTCACTCTTCATTTCAGTATTCTCTATCATAGCAACCTGCTATACCTACAATTCCTTATACTGATTTCTCAACAAGACCTCATTCCTTGTCAATCAAGTATTTTATGGCTCAAAAAAATTGGAAAAAGTATCTAGGTTGTTATTTATGTAGGTTGTTTCATTGTGAATTCTTGGTAAAATGGATTGTTCAATTGTCACTTTAATTTTTCTTTGATGATTTGTTACTTTGTTGTCTGAGTTATACTTGTATTTCTTTTTCATCCTTTTTGTTATAATTAGGTTTAGGATGAATTAGGAATGTAAATGAATTGATGCTAGCTATTCATGAATGATTGATAAATTTGTTTTGTTTTCTCAACTGGTTTGACCTAAACGTTAAAAGAGTTGGATTTTTTAATTCAAACAACTAATTATTAACATTGTTCGTTAAAAAAAAAACTTATTTTGTTTACTGCTAGTAAATGAATTGCGAATGCAAGGTTCGATCTCCCTAAAGTACTTTCTCTTTTGGTAGAGGTAAAGAGATTAAAGTGTGACCAAATCTTCACTTAAAGATTAATATAATAGAGTAATGTTATTTGATGTATGTCAAACATTAAACGTGAGCATATGTCAAACAAGGTTTTTTCTAAGTTGCTTTTGAAGAATTGTGAGTAATTTATCCAATCTCTAGGAAGATTTACCCAAACTAGTAAATTTATAAGTGTGGTAAAAGTTAAATTGTGAGTATCACTTATGTATAAATTATTCACAATTCTTTAAAGAAAACGTAGTTCTTAAAAAAAAAATCAAAATATAAATGGCATGCATGTGACTTGACTTCAGAAGAAAACAAAAACCTAAAATATGGACACTTAGATATGCTTGTCATTGCCATGTTCTTGCCCCATCATGCATGTTGTTTCCTTTTTGGTTGAGACCAAATCCCCCAATAATTGACACTGAGATATGCTTGTCATTGCCATGTTCTGATAAATCTTGCACATTATTTTCAAATTTTTAATTTCCATGCCTTTTTTCAACATATTTCTTTAGCAAAATGTTTCATGAACATCTAATTTGCCACATGTGAAATCTGGTTAATCATGGACAATGGACAAGAATATGGTTGATTGAGTTGAATATATAATTAATATAGAACACTTCAAAAATTATGACATTAATTGTGGTTGAGTGATTATGTAGTTGAATTAACCACATATTTAACCATGAATTCAATCAATCACATACTCGAGTGAAATAACCACATTTTAGAATGTGATTAACTAGATGACACATATGTAGAAAAAAATACGTCTAAATTAGTGGAAAATATATATTTTTGACAAAAACAAAATGATATTCATTCAAATCGATGAATTACATCATTCAACACAGCTAAAAACGTAAATGATGAATCTGCGAACAAACCCACAACATCCAAGTTAATAGTATATAACGACATAATGCATACAAAAATATATGATAAAATAAAAGTGACTGGAATACCCATACCTCCGGATCTGCAACGTTGATGTCCAAATCTTTGATTGAATGATTGATCGTTCAATATGAATCAAATGAATACCGTAACAAGACGGGAAATCAAACAATGCCACAAAGGACGACGAACAACACACCACCACATTCAGATGGCGAAATCACGAAGAAAAATCCTAAATCTATGTGAAAACCGCTTATTTAAATTGAAATAGAGAAAAAACATGAAGAGAGGTGATTTCAGGTCAAAAATTGACCAAAAACCACCCCTCAATGAAGGAGTTGGAAGAGAAAACCTAGCGAGAAAAAACTAAGGCCGACTTATTGGAGAGTGAGAGAGCTTTTGGAGTTTTTTCCCTTTTGACTTAGTGGAAAATATATGTAAAGCAGTGGGATGATTATCAATTATAACAAAATAAAATAAAATTCATTTATTGATCTGAAATAAACAAATGTCCCTCGCTCTCAGGTGGATGCACATAGGTTATGCGTGGCTAAAGCCCCGTGTGCTTTTTTTTTTTTTAATATTATTTTAATAATAGATATAACACAAAAGAACAAGTCGGTAAATGATTAAACTATCTCTTTTATCGTGTGTTTTATGTTTGAATCCCGCAAAGTTATTTGCAACTTTTGATGTGAACAAATTATTGAGGATGATTGAGTTTTATCCAAATGATTTAATAGATGTGCCGGAAGTAGCGTTACACCATCAACTAAAGAATTATGTTACAAATGTTCGATTTGATCCAAAATTTGCTAAGTTGAAAGAGCTTTCATATCTTTGTGCAAAATTTGTGAAAACAAATAAATGCAACACATTTATTATGGTTTATTAACTCTTGCTGGTAGCAACTGCAAGTGTTGAAAGTGTTTTTCTTTGTAATGTATTGTATCAAACAATGTTATTTCTTATTTTTAATACAATTTGCATTATTGTTTCTTTAAAAATTTAGCCCACATGTATCAAAAATCCGGATCCGCCCCTGCTCACTCTATTCACACTTAATTTTTGTAAGATGACCATCAGATATTGTTAGATTAGTAAATGTATTTTTTAATGAAATCAAGAAAATTAAACGCATTTAAGTAGTATTTTTTTAACAAACATTTAACTAGTATTATTGTTAACTAAACTTTTGACCCGTGCGACACACGAGTCTTCTCGACTATAATAGAGACCAATGAATAATCTTTAACCCGTAAGATCATGGGTCGATCAATAAACGAAAATTAGATTATTAGAGATACAATATTACAATCAAATTTGTCTTACTATGTCCTTCAATGACACTTGAATCTTATCAAATTTTACATTTTAGTTTTGAAAAACTAATCAATTAAAGACTGTTATTTTATCACAATATATTATTGGGGTATTATCTTCTCATTTTTTTTAAAAAAAATTATAAAGAAAAAAGATAAAAAGAATACAATATTATATTGTTGCACTAGTCAATTTTATTTATTACTTTTATAATTAAAGATAAAAAATTGACTTGTAATAATTGTTTTAAATTTCTACTAACATGAAAAACAAAGTCACTTCAATTAATAGAATTTCTAAATTACATGTACATCTCTAAAAAGAATAATTGCACTTTGATATTAACTAAAAGTAATAATATATTTTTCCAACCAAATACATATCATATCTGCATATATCATAGAATTTAATAATAGAAGAGATCTTATACAATGTATTAATTATTTTGAAGATGTATGCTTGGTTGAAGAGCTGTGTATTTTCAGAGGGGTATAACAATAGATGTAATTTAATGCGGTTCATGGTTCTTAACAAAATTTTTTGAATTTCAAATTGAAGAAGTGTTGGAGGGAAATAAATAATTAGGGTTAGCACTTAGCAATTAATGTGGATCATTTGGAGGGAAATTTTTAGGCCCAATAACGAATCAAGCCCAAATGTTGCATTTGGCAAATTACTCGCAACAAACCCCTTCTCCGCGAGGGGGTGCACGGAGCAACCAAGACCTGTTCCAACGAACAATAACGTCTCTTTACCCACGTTCCCGCGAATATCTCACAGGGGGTTACACTTCTACTGATTTCATAACCGCCGGCCACACGTGTGCCTTACAATGACTCTGTACTCACCCACCTCTATAAATAGGAGGCTCCTCGCAGCCTCCAAGGTAGAATCTCTCACACTTTTAAACCCCCATTCTGAACTCTACTGATTTGAGCGTCGGAGTGTATGCAGGCACCCCCCCCCCCCCCCCCCCCCCATTTGGTCCAACGCTCACTGGAAATATAAACAACCACCGCATTCAATCCAGCGCCAATAACCACCTTCTGGTCAGGTACGACCACTGGCGCTGTCTGTGGGAATTAAAAGCTCTCCCCGTTTTTACACACAAAAAACCAAAGCTTTCACATATAAACCATGTCTGTCAACGGTGTTGCACCACACATACAAAGCATCGTTCAACGTCCAAACCAGGATGGACGAATTGCTTCTCCATCTCCTGTACAGAGCCCACGAAGAGGAACAACTCCAACGAGTGTTCACGCCGAGATTCTTCTGCAGGAACGACCAATCTTTGGCCCCCCGTGGCCTAAAGAAATGGTCGACATCACCACAGATTTGGAGATCAATCTCCTGCTCCGCACGGTCAAACGTTAAATAACGTTGGCTGAGGAGCAAAGCAAGCGAATTGCCGAACTTGAGCAATCAAAAAGGTAGCTGATCCACATCTGTGACACTCCTTCCCCACCCCGTAACAGAAGGAGAAGGAGCCCCCGCCATTCCCGTTCTAGGCCTCCTAGACGCTCCATCAACGTTAGATCTCCTAGCAACGGACGACGGTCCCCAAGGAGAAGGTCACCAAAACACTCTCCACCTAGGCGGTCTCCTCCAAGAAGATCTCCACCAAGGCGAAGCAGACGTTCTTGGTCCTCCTCCTCCTCCAGCTCTGACGATGAGCACGATGCCCGAGGAGGTCGTTATACATACGTCCCTTCACTCGGCGCATCCGAGATACTCTGATCCCTCGCAGATTGGAAAAGCCACCCCAGATGGACTCATACGACGGGACGTCAGACCCTGACAAGCTCATCGAAAACATTGAGGCTGTCCTAACGTATCGATCGGTACGAGGAGCAGTCAAATGCAAGCTCTTCGTCACTACATTACAACGAGGAGTCATGACGTGGTTCAAAAACTTAAGGAGAAACTCCATCGACACATGGGGTGACTTCTGTCACGAGTTTACCACTCACTTTAAGGCTTCAAGGACCCAACCCAAAACTGTGGCGTCCCTTGAAGCCATTGTCCAAGGAAGAAGCGAACCTCTGCGAGACTACATCGAGAGGTTCAATAAAGAAGCAGTTCAAGTACGAGGTGCTGATGAAAACATGAAGCAGTACCTAATCACCCACATACGTCAAGAAGGCTATTCGCCTCGACCGCCCAGAAACCTATAATCAACTCCTCGCGATTGTAAAGACCTACATTCGCTACGAGGAAGAGGTCTACGCTGATAGCCTCAATAAGGCCAGGAAGGAGGAACTTGTTTCTAAATCCTCCAGAAAGCGCTTCCATGAGAAAAAGAAGGAAGGCAAAGCTCCTTGTGAAGGCAATGGACCAGGCGGTCGCTTCACGGAATACACTCCCTTGTCAATGTCCAGGGAGAAAATTCTTGCTGAAATCTCTATTGCGGAGTTGAAGGACGCCGGGGTCAAACCCCCAAAGGCTCTTTCTCAAGAAAAGAAAGGGGTCGACAGAACAAAATAATGTCGGTTCCATAAATGTCACGGTCACGTGACCGATGATTGCAACCACCTAAAAGATGCAATCTAAATGCTCACACAATGAGGACGGCTCAAGCAGTTCGCCAAGAACTCAAAGCCAGAAAGACAAGCCGTCGAGCTCATAACCGACGGGAAAGAAAAGAATCTAGTCGCCGCCATGTCGGTCGAACAGCTCAACACATTCCCTGAGCACATGGATGTAACTCCATACACGTGTTCATGGGAACACTTTCCCGCCGCCAACATCATCATTGGAGGGACCTCTACGCTCTCCATAGGAAGCATGAAAAGGAAGTTTGAAGAGTTGTTAAGCGTCAACTATCTGGTCCAACCTGAACGAAAATCTGGGGAGCGACCACCATTGGCCTTCTACGACCATGAACTACCCGGCAGGGCACCAAACTCAGCCATCTCGTTGCTTGTTCAAGCTGGGATGGCCAATTTCAATGTCAGAAGAGTCCTAATAGACACAGGGGCCTCTTAAGACATCATGTACACCGGGCTGTTCAAGACTCTCCAGCTGACGGAGAGCAACCTCACTCCCTACGTTGGAACCGAACTATACGGTTTCAACAGATCTTCTACCAAATCGTGGGGTTACGTGGAACGCCTCGTGACCTTTGGGGAAGGGAATGGGACGAAGACAATAAAGATCACATTCTTGGTGATCGACTGCACCTCCCTCTACAACTGCATTATAGGGAGAACCGGACTGGCGCAGCTTGGAGCCGCATGCTCAACTACCCTGCACGGCGACCTCAAGGTTGCCCGAAGATGCTTCCTGCAGGCAAATAAAATCCAGAACTCGGTTTCCCACTCTGAACAGTCCTCTATGGACGAGGGGAAAACTGCTGCGAGTACTCTGGACTCCAACTTGATCGAGCTCAATCCACGCTTCACAAAGTCAGAGCGGAAAGAGCTAAAGAAGGAAAAGAAGGACCCACTCAACGTGGAAATCCTTCGCCTGATTCCTGACGAGGACTTCGAGCTGATTTCCTTTGGGGACGACTCAACTAAGTGTTTCAAGCTTGGTAAGGGAATCCTAGAGCACGCTCGCGCCCAGCTCATCGCCTTCCTAAGGGAGAATGCCGACCTCTTCCCATGGAGCGCAGCCGACATGCCTGACATAGATCCCAGCGTCGCTTGTTATCAGTTTACTGTTAGTCCTAGTGCTAGCGTGAAGGTGAGAAAAACCACAAGAAGGGGGGGGGCGTTGAATTGTGTTTTCAAAAACTTTTCTTTCTTACGTTCTGAAAAACTGTTCCCAGACTTAGAGTCTGAAATAGTTCAGAGTCTTAGTGCAGCGGATAATAGAAGAGAAAAGAGAAAGAAAGAACACAAACAATTATATAGGTTCCTTCCACAAACCGGAAGTAGTCCTGTCCCCCTTGCACTTCCAAGGAGAGTTCCACTAAAATGTAATGTCAAATTACAAGTTGCTCAATCACACAAGAAAGAGACTTCTCT
>Ga0315914_1006335_pt1 | contig 16810 bp, 11 predicted proteins | sample MpolenodulesMG_FD_203920 | JGI IMG/M metagenome (GOLD analysis project Ga0315914, IMG submission 203920) | Medicago polymorpha root nodule microbial communities from Los Angeles, California, United States - elongated nodules | ecosystem: Host-associated > Plants > Roots > Nodule | place: USA...
AAAAACAATTTACATTGTCCGTAATTTAAAAATTAAAATTGAACCCTCCCCTCCCTTCCCCTCCTAAACCCTCAATCCAAACACACCCTTAAGGTCTTGCTAACTTGTGTCATATGGACACATGTTTAAAACTTTACATTGAGAAACTTAATACTTTTAATTTACAAAGTTCCTTAATATAAGCCCTTGGCACATGTTTGATACCAAAAAAACCAAAAAAAATTAATCTAGAAGAATAAAACCAAATAATAATAGTGTCATATGGGCACAGATCTGATTAGCTCAACAAGTAGCCAAATAATAATTGTGTCAATTTAATCTAGAAGAATAAAACCAAAAAAATTAACCAATAAAGTGCACAGAAGAATGAACAGATTTGGACATTCTAATATCAAAATTTTGACAGTAGAAATATCCACAGGTTTGAATGAATCTGCAGAATTCCAAACAAAATTGGACATCATAATAATTATAGAAATCTTACCTCTAGTAATACCTCACACACAAAAATGACTGTACACGTTAACATACAAGAGAAATGCTTGTTCAAAACACATACAAGAGATATGATGTATGCACAAAATATTGGCAGCAATAACATACATTCAACAAATGAGTAGTTGAGGTATTTCTGAACCAAGTTAAAAGCAATGGTTAAGAAAATCCCAACAATTCATTTATTGAGTTTAAGGGTAATGTTTAAATTATAATGAGCATGTAACATTCCTCTAAATGAAAATATTATGTTACAACAAATCAATAACGCTATTAACTTTTACTTGGACAAAAATCTTCATTCTTACTTTCTTGGCAAATGTCTGATACCAACAACTGTTCTTGAATACAAGCTGCAAGTTGAGAAACTTTCTCATCGTCTAAATTAAGTGGACGCCTTAGCAAACTCTATATAAACAAGGGATTTGATCATCAATTAGTACTTACATTGCATCATATGCATATCAAATCAAACATGAGATGGAAATGAAACATTACCTCAGAAGCCCACAAGCAATCATACGCTTTACGAGGAATTATGTGCATATGAGTCTGAAATGAACATGATTTATAGGAAAATAAATCAAATTTCACAATTTGTGAAGTAAATGTATGATTCCGCAAAATTAATAATAACAGTAGAGAAAATACAGAATCTTACATGAAATATTACTTGGCCAGCAGCTGCTCCATTATTAATTAACACGTTGAACGAATCTGCAGAATTGCAAACATCCTATGAATTACTATGAAGATATAATGTCGTACAAAAGTATTTGAAGAAGTTGGTACAAAAATGACAATGCGCAGGTTATTGTAATTTTCTACAAACAAGTATCAATAACAAGTTTGATACACTGCATGAAAATGGTTTAAGTTAAATTATGTAACATAGAAACCGTTTAACTGCTACAAATGATGCATAGAAACCACATCATGTAACATAGTTATATTTTGTATAGAAGTTGCTATTGTTTTCTCATTGTTGCCAAAAAAGGCATTGCAAGGTATCCGTAGGATATCTACCCGCAAAAATGAGCGATTCCTATTCAAATATATAAGAACCAAACAAAGCAAGACTCGGATAATGTATGAGTAAGGAACTACATACTGCATCCTGTAGCCTTCATGATTGCATTGCTAATGAAGGGCACTTTGGAACTCATTGCAGCTACCACCTGTACCATAAGTGAATCAACTTAGGAAAATAAACAAGACCATTGTCTCGCATTTAAAATTTAAACTGCTTAAAAACACAAACAAACCATTTTGCATATCTTTCTGTTTTACATTTCATTGCGCAACAGCTTGAAGACATTGAAAGAATGAAAGAAACGAGGGTATGAGTATGATTTATGAGCCTCCAATATGTGTTTTATATGTTATCTGGTCACAATGCCTTATTCACACATTTTCAATGTCTTGTAATTTATCGTAAATATAGTGAAACGAGGATCTTAATCTTGAAAGTAAAAGAAAAATGAAAAAAGCTTAAATTGAGGCTGGCTATACAGTACCAGAAATTTCCCAACTATTTTTATTACCCTTAAATGATTAAGCACGGACACCAGCATACATGCAAGGTATTTCGTATCCTTAATCTCACCATGTTGTGAGAGTCTAGCCCTTCCGCTAGACCCAACCTCTGGTAGTAACTTTTTTTTTTTTTTTTTTTTACTTTTTAATTAATTGAAAAACTTATTTCATTAGGCTGTTTCGTAAAATTGTTTCTTTTTCTTAAAACCAACAGATAGTACTTGTTTTAAAAAATAGTTTTTAAGAACTTTTTACAAAACAGATTTTGAAAACCAAAACCCAATCAAAGAAGCCCTCAATCTTCTTAGACCTATTGAAAATTACTTACTGATGGAGGAGTAGCATCTAATGAAGGGTAATGAGATTTCGGGATAATAAGAGAGTGCCTGGCAAATAAAACATAGATGTGAGAAATAGATAATATAAACAATTCCATGCAGAATAGTTGAAATTGAATTGACAACGTGTAGGCATGATTACCGAACCAGACAATACGCCATTGACAAAGTAGGAAATTATCCAACATTCAACCAATTCATTCAAACATAGATTTAAATCATTATCCTTTCTCTTATGTTCTAAATTAACTAATATATAAATAATATCATGTTTCAAAGTGTAACACAGCAAGGAAAAAAGGCTGGGTCTGTCTTTCCCTTAGAACATCTAACCACTACAGCATTAGGGTTTTATAGGATTGAGGTAGCAAACAAAAGGGATTGTGCAAATTTGAAGTCATTCTAACTCTCTTTGTGGCTAACATTATTCTCATTTTAAATTTTTGTTAATTAGAAACTTAATCATGAAACCATACATAAGAAAGTTTCTCTCTAAAAAGTTTCACTCTTGCTGCTCAGCTTTAGTTAGTAACTCTAGAAGTTCAATGAATTTAATTAAGAGAAATAATGACTTCTAACTATTTCTTATAGATGTTTTCAAATGCTACATGACACCGAAAGTTGATTTGCAGGTAATGGTATAGGTGGTATGGTGTCATCTTATGGGCTTTAAGGAACTTTGGCTAGGAATAGGATAAATCATGTTTTTCTTAATTCAATATTATGATAAGCCTGTCAGGATAAAGGATCTTACATGGTAACTTGACTTTTGCGAAGGTCATAGCACAACACAGAGTTGTCACAGACAAGGACATGAGGAGAAAAATCAGAGGTATAAAATATTAATTGATGTCAGTGTTGTCAATCACAAATTGCAGAAAATAGCAGTTTGTTCAAATTACACTTTGCAGCGCTGATATACCTATTCAACAACACTTTGTACTGAATAGCATATTTCAGAACTAAAACAATTTGTTAAAATTCCAGTATGCTATTAGCTATAGCACTATAAACGCTGTTTGAGAACACTAACTGATTCAAGTATTTACTATATTCGATGCCACAACTCATAATAGATAAACAACAAATACATACTTCTTATTTACTCCATGTATGGTCAAATGTACATGCGGCCAACATGTGAATTAACACAAAACATTGAACAAATGGAATTGCACATAGGACATATGATACCTTACCCAGGACTCAACGGACTTGTATCCAATATGCACAGGCACATGTCATCTTCATAAAGCTGTTAGAATGACAAGATATTAAAAAGAGTCAAGGTAAAGAGAAAACATGGTTGGATTGCATATCAATGCTCATAAATGGGGACGACAACAACAGCAACCAAGTGTAACTACTAATGGTTAATAACAACAAAATTCATATTAAGCACAGTGGTTGGAAATACAAACATGTTTTGAAGGATTTCAAAAAGCTCCTTATGCCTAGGTATTAAAGCAAAGGGCAGCCTAATGTTATAAAGCTACTGCAGTCTTATCTAACAATTGTAACCAGCTGGTTCCACCACTTACATTGAACTAGAAAGTTCATCAAAGCCAAAAATGGAAAAAAAAAAGTAGTTGATTGTTTAGAGATCACAAAACACCCACTTTAATCAGTATTTTACCCTTTTATACTTTTAAACAAAGAAATACCGTATCTAAACCCTGTTAATATGCACAAAATCTATAAGCCCTAAACCAATAGCTACAAAAAATTGAAGTTTTGAAACCAAAGTCACATTAGTCCCGGTTTCCCTCTCAGATAGAAACCAACTAGTATGGGAAAAGAATTAAGGGAAGATGTCCTAAATCCCAATGCCTAAAAGGCCACAAGTTTATATTAAAGTACAGGACATTCCACTCTCTACTTACTCCTCTCTAACTCACCCACTAACCAACCAATTAACTAATTCTCTACCAAACTAACTATATAGACATCTTAACAATAAAAGAACAGAACTGTCGCCCTCCCTATCCCTCTCTCTCAAATTGATTTATCAAAAAAAATGCAGCTTCAAGACGAAACTCCAATCAACCAAATTTGAAACACTACTGATAAAATGTCATAGATAAAAACACAATATTCCACACTTTCTAGTTTAGAAGCATGACATCAAATTCCATCAAGGAAGGTTTTTGCAATTGCTTAGTATTTATAAGGGTTAAACATCAGGCTTCATTATTACTCTTTTCTTATTCTAGCAATGAAGTGACTAACCAATGCCATTAATTCGCGTTGTTGACAACCTAATGAGTGTAAATACTCACTTATTATTGCTATTAATGTATTTAAGCATACATCAATGACACCATTATTATCCTATCTATCAACTTATCAACCCAACAATTCACTTTTAGAAAGTAAAACAAGAGACCTTAATCATGTGATGAAAAATTCTAATAGTAGAGTATATGAAATATGTTACAACATGATTCGGCTACTCTAAAGTAAGCAACTCGCTTTAGAGTATAAAGTGAGCAGTATCAACAACTGATTAACAAATCTAATGTGGATATTGCAGGTATATCATAACAAATTATGAGCTTGTTAAAATAACAATCCTCAATTTTCTCGCTTTACACTTTACTTACAACTTACAAGGAGTCGAATTTGTTATTAACGTTTGACTCTCTCATTCTTGACCAAAAATTATGCAATACCATAAAAAATTGTCGTGTTGTCCGGTTCTGTCCACTACTTATTGTTTTGCAAAATCAAACACACCCCTAAAGTGAGAATTTCACTTTAAAGTAGCTAAAACCACATAGATGATAGTTTTATATCATTGACTAAAATGAATTAGCCTCAAATTAAATGAAAATCAAGATAGTAAACAACATTATCCTTTGTTTCAAGGGTCAAATTAATGTTAAAATCTTGGTATTAATTCAGGAAGAAAAAAAAAACCTTGAGAGCAGGTGATTGACCACGAATAATGTTGCAAAAGACACAATTGTGATTATCATCAGAAGCAGCTGAACAGAACGAAGCGGAGAGTGGATCCGAAGAAGTGAAACGGGTCGGGTTGAGATGGGAGGACAAAACGGTAACTCTCCTCCTCGTTGCTTCTTCAATGGACATCTTTGTAGGTTTGAAATCAGAAACCATGCTTCTCCATGTTTGAAAAAAAAGCAACGACCACTTCACGCTTTGGTTTGTTTTTTTGTAATGTGTGCGCTAAACAAGGGAGGTTGTATCTATTCTATCTTATCTACGTTTGCTGTTTGCGTGGCATTCATGAATAAATGGGAGGGATTCAAGTGGGTTTAATTGCAATCCTTACCTTTATTATTATAAACAAAAATTTACTTTTTTTTAAATTGATTAAATAATTGATGTATCTATATATTTATTATTTAATTAATCTAAAAAATAAATTTTTACTTATAATAGTAATTAGAGGAAGTAGATGAAATTAATATAGTAGATTCAGTCAAATGTGTAACGCTAGTAATGTATCATGAAAACAATAGACTTTGCTATACACATCTTAAATGATTGTACAATGACAAAGATGTCATTGACTTTATAAAGGATCACAAGGGATATACAATTGCTAACATTTATTTGGAAAACCATATCCCATGTTATCATCTATGATGGCAGATGAGCTACTGTGAGGGTTTGGATTAAGCAGTGATGAAGATTATCTTGAGTTTAAAGGTGATGGTGATGAGACCACTAATGAGTACAATATCGATTATTCTGAAAGGATTGAAATTAAGTTTCCACTTTGAGAGGCACGGAAACCCTAATTAAAGGTTATAGGTACCAATCGACCATGCCTTCATCTTATCTTCAGGAATGGTAAATTGAAATTCAAAGAAACCACGGTCAAGAGAAATCAGCTTTCATTGGCCAAAATTCTTCCAAATCATATGCAGCTTTGACGAGAGATAACATGAGGTTAAGGGTTTGTCTCCATAACTCCTAACATATCGACCATCTAATTTGTTCTTGCAACCTTGCACACCGCTATCATAAACTTCTTGTGTGAGTTTAATGCAAACTGAATCCCTGAATTCCCTATAATGAAGGGTTTCAGTAATTGAGTAAAGGCAATATCATCAAAATTAATCAGAGCTTGTGCAAAGGAACGAGACAGACCTTTTGATGGTTTTGTGAGCAGAGTTGTCGTGGTAGAAAGAAACTTCCAAGAACATATTGGTGGCGGCATGGTCGTGTTGGACACACAAGCCCTAACCCTTCATGTGATCCCTCCACTATTAGGAGTAGGATGTGTTTGCTGCTCTATGAAACCAACCTTACGTTGTACGCTTGTGTCTAATACCCATAAGACTCATGCCTTCACTAAAGTCACATGGCCCAACTCTAAACTTGAAGCACGCAGGCCAACATGGTGCAGCCAGCAACTCAACCTGTTAATCCAAAGTCATGTTCTATCATCTTGATGCTCCAACTTTGGCCACAAGCTGACGCTACTCAACTCAACCAACTCATGTTTGATTATATAGAGTTTTAATAATATTGAATATTTGTCTGATTGAAGACTTATATCTTATTAATAATTTTATGTTTGAAACAAGAATTATAGACATCATGAGATTTATTGTAATATTATAAGGATAAAAAAGTAAATTAATTTTAAAGGGTCATTCTAACAAGTGTCCATGAGGCACTAGTTAGTGAGTCTAGGTAGGCTCCATTTACCACATGCTCCATTTACTCCATTTAGGGCATTGGATGAATGACATGTGGTAAAAATGGATTCAATGGTCCAGATTTAAAATAATCAAAACATGAATTTTTTTAATAAAAAAAAATAATTAAAACTCAGAGACCACGCTATTCCTCTCTTCTTCTCTGGTATCAGTATTAACCTTCACTGCCATGGCCGCCCAATTCATCTTTCTCACTATCGTCGCCGCCGTTACTGCCGTCGTCGCTGATCAAACACATTGTTCATCTTCCTCACCACCTCCGCCTCTGTTATTGCTTTTCAACTGCAATTTTTATTATGATATTATGCATCAAGAATCAAGATGAAGAACCTGTTTTTGGTTCAAGTGATTTCTTCTCCAATAAAAGTAACAGTGTTGGTGTTAATAAAAAAGGATCTGATTTTTATGGTTCGATTGCAATGATTGCAATTAGTGATTTGATTTTCAATCTCTGTTGTTGGAAATCTCATGTTAACTTTAAACATGGATCAGTTTTGAATCAGGAAGAGGGCATCTTTTATATCTAATCCTAGCTGACATCCAAACCCTAATCACACTTAACTAACCCTAATTACTTGGCGCCCCTCACTAATAAAATTTGAATTTGATTTTCAAATTCCATCCCAACCGTGACTCTAGGTAATAGAGCACACATTTAACAGGCATCTTCTTCCAAAAAAACTCATGTACGCTGAATTTATGAGTTAGGTCTCCATGCATGATGCATCCAACCTGAACTTCACTCCATCCATCCCTCAAAATCTCTCCTCACCCCTATCTCTTTTCTCTATCTCTCACGAATCAGAAATATCTCACCATCTCCATTATGTTGTTGACTCAACAGGAAATTTTGATTCTAAAGCTTCTGTGCTGACGGATTCAGCGATGGATGCGTATTCAAAATTGCGAATCAGAAATCAACCACACCCTTGCCACCATCTCCTCTCCATTGAGAAATCGAATCCCTCTTCGACGGCGTCACCTCCAGGTTAAACATTTATCGCTACTTTCTCCTACAGTCCTATTTGTAATTGTGATAGGTTGGTTTTTTTCTTCCTTAAACACTTTCTGATTTTTAGGGTTTTTTGTTTTGTTCTTCCTGGTTGTTGTGTTATGTTTCGCCATTGAATTTTAATTGTGCGTTTTTGCGGTTTGACAGGTAGTATATGACAGCATCATTGTCTGCTGTTCTGCTGCGGTTTAGGGGGTTCTGGGGGTGTCTGTCTGTTGCCCCTTGCTGTGCTGTGCGGCTGGGGTCTGCTTTTTAGGTTCCTTGGTTGTCTGTTATTTTGGCACCTTGGTGTTTGTATTTTGTTTGTTCTGTTTCTGTCCGCGAGCTTTTGTCCATCTTACCAGTAAAATTTGTTGTTTCTAAAATAAAATAAAAATAGAGGCAAGTAATTTATATACATATTAGTAAATTCACCCTATTATAGTTTCACTGATATGATTTCAATTTCATGCTACATAATAATTATGCACGTTGATTTTTCCCTCCGTTTGTGTGCTTAATAGCTCTTTGTCTAATTAATAGCTCTTTGTTTGATTAATCTTTTATATTCTATTATGATGTCCAAATATAATTTTTCCCACTTTTTATGATGTTACCTGCACTATTTGTCCTCTTTACCAAAAATCGTTCATATTTGTCCAGAATTGGAGGTTTGAATATTCAGATTTCCCCAAAATTGTTCATCTATTCCTTTCACCTTCTTCTCCTCTGCTATCCTAACCTCCCGCCACTATCGACCTTTCTTCCGAGGTCGTCAACCACACTATCGGTGACGATTTGATTTCGACTGTTAAGGTAATGCTTATATATGCTTCTCTTATGGTATTAGATGTTTTGTTGTGAAATTGTGAGTAACTGAATCATTTGGCTTAAATTATTATTATTAAGGTAGTAATTTGGCTTTTGTTGCATCTTATACAGGAAAACAATGATTTTGTTGAGTTAATATCTTTGAAGTTTCTATCGGAAAATAGATACTAGACTTCGGTTCAAGCCTAATTGTTTAGAATGCACACATAATGCTACCTGATATTTTCTTGCAGTCATGCTTTCCCTACTCATTGTTACATGTGCCAATTTTTTTTCCTGGTGTATGTTTATGTTTTAAAACATTATCACGTTGAGCCACAAACTAAATAATGTTTTGTTTCATTTGTGTTGATTGAGTCCATGACATGACTACATTACAAGTTGCTTCAATAAATGTGATTCATGAAATGCTTCAATATTTCATTTTATGATATTAATTTACTGATTAATCTTTTACATTATTGAAGCTATGACTATATATTTAGATTTGTAATTGCTGTTTAATCTGTATTTATTGCTTTAAGTATTCTGTATGAAGACCAAACAAGAAGTTATTCACTTATATTATCGCCTTTATGTCTTAATATACTTTTCCTCTTTAATTATGTATGAAGATAAATTGTGTTTACCAGGAAAGTCTTTTAATGACACAAGGACCTTAAAAGAATAGTCTGTTACTGCACATCTTTAGAAAATGCACATCTTTTTTGAAATACTACAGACATAATATTACTCTGATTGTGTTTTGTTTTAGTTAGTTTAGTTGGTCTACCAATTGTGCTATGTTTTCTCATGGTTTTTATATTGTTTTTAGTTTTAATAATACTATTTATGATTAATTTTTTTTGAAGTACCGTTAATAATCGATGACTATTGACTATTAAAATCCAAAAAGAATGCATATTTTGGTAAGCTTAATTTGGTGAACATAGGACCTTTTTGGATTTCTGTCCATTCATCCAAATGCCATATCTTTGATCATTTTTGAATTAGTTTTTTGTTTCTATAGGTTCATAAACATTTCTCATTTTTTTTGTTAATTAGTAGTTGGAAGATGTCTTGGTCTAAAACATAGAAAGAGGTTAGGCTTGAAGTATCCAATGACAGGTGTGGTAATTATAAAATCATGGACCAGGTAACTTTTATCTTCCATATTTTTTCAATCTTTGAAATGTTTTGAATGTGAGTTGTATACTATTCTGTTAGTAAAAATTGGTCCCTCAAGCTTGCAAGTATTTGAACTTTTTATTCAATATATCTCTTGACTCTTAGATAGGTAATATAGATTTTTGATATATTCAAGACCAAGTGTTGAAGAAGCTACATTGCACTTATTTATGTGACTGCTTCTGTCAGTTTTTTTGTAACAAAGTGAGCTTAAAAATCTATTGAAAGATGATAAAGGAACATTGAATTCACTTGCTTTTTGATTTTTTTTTCTTTGAAGTTTCATGTTTTATGTTTAAAAACTTTAAAACATCTACCATAGAATGAAGCATGAGTTATAGAATCAAGTGTAATTTGTAAGTAAGATATCTCTGTGTACGATTCTATTAAGATTTATTATATTTCACTATGAGATTTTTTATTATATTATTTTACTTTTGAATTAAAATAGGTGATTCAATCCCAGTTGTATAAGTATGCTCTGGCATATGTAAGGATATGATTCATGGATGTTCCGATGGTATCAGAGCCGGGACTGATCCCAGACATAATGGGCTTGGCTGTAGCCAAAAGATTCTTTGAAATCCAACGTTTTCTTGCGGGTCTGTCCATTTTTCCAGTTTGAATATGTACATGCATGTAAAAAGATTTAACATTCTTATGGTTCTGCATTTTTGTTCTTTCTTAGTTGCATAAAAACTTAAATCTACAACGCAATCTTGCAGTTTTTTTAGTTTGAATCTGTACATGTATGAACAAGGACTTACTGTTTATTGATTTTGAGCTTCAATTTGTGCAGCAAACTTATTTATGGTTCAACTATTTTTGAACTCTGATTTGGCATATTTCCTATTATCACACAGAAAAATGTCACGGTCAGTTGATGCTATCAAAAATGTCAATGACTCTTAAGGAAACATGGAAACTTGCTGTTCGTATTCTTGATATATGGAGTGTTGGGGTAATGAGCATCTCGAAATGGTTATGATGGATTCAAAGGTAACAATTTCTTTGCTTATTTTTATATTCAATGTTATTATGTTTTTCAACAAAACTGAAATTTGCTCAACTCTTTTTTTTCAATTTAGGGTGATACGATTCTGGCTCTGATCCATGGTGATCACACACCTGAATGGAAGGGAAAGATCAAAGGAGATATGACGTGTATCATCTACAATGGTGCTGTGTATAACAATGATTTTTAATGAAAACTTTGTGATCACTAAAAAAAAAGTGCTTCTTGGTGGCACGACTGTCAAGTCCAAGAGATGAAAGACATACCAATAAAGCGATACTTTTTTAAGGATTTGGCTGAGGTCCTTAAAGGGAACTGCAAATTAGAAAGGCTTGAACGTCATAACTCAATCATTAATATTTGTTTTCTATTTCTTATTGACCATATTTTTTCATTAATTGTTAGGTATTCATCTATGTGTCATTATATTGTAGATATAATCGGTGTTGTCCATGAAATTGCGAGTGTGCAACCAAACTCTGGTGCAATCAAACTTGATTTTGAATTATTTGCCCTCTTAGACAAGCAGGTGATTTGAAATACATTTAGTATCACCTTGCTTCTCTCATATCTACTCTTAAGTTAGTTCTGCCATTCCATGACAGATTTTTTTATCTGCTGAAAACGCATACACCTTAGACCAATTTATATGTATATTAGTATTTGGACAATTAATTTGCAGCTTTGTTATCTAACCAGTTTGACAGATACGCTGGTGTTATCCTTTATATTCCAAGTATGTATTAATTGGCAGCTTTCTAATCTAAAGCATGTTGAGACCTTGTAATCCTTCATATTCCAAGTATGTATTATATCTCAATTGCAATCTAACTTTCGGACTCATATATACGTATTTCAAACAAAACATATGACAGTGAAAAGCTTATTTCTACCAAACAAATTAACATACACACGTATAACATGAGTTATTTTAATAGACCTTATAATATATCGCACCTACATTTTTTTAATAAAAGTGCAGGTAATGTTTTGAACTATATATGACCAGTGCGGCAGCACGGGTGAAAAGTCTAGTTTCAGTTTGAATCCTTTGAATATGGTTGTGGGAGGAGGTTGACAGCTGTGAGAGTAGGGGGCGGGAGAAGAAGGGTTAACGTAAAAGGGAAGAAGGAAGTTTTTTTTTTATACTTTCTATCAAACCAATGTTAATTTTTAAACTTGAATTTTTTTTTTTTACTTTCTATCAAACCAATGTTAATTTTTAAACTTGAAATCTCAGCCCTTAAATATTTTTTTGTCATATGTCTCTCATCCAAAGCATAAATAGAGTAAATAGTCAGTGCCCCTGGTGCTTTTTTTTTTTTTTTAAGTTTGACTACACAAATTCCAAGATATTCTTACTATATATGCTAATTTTATTATAAAAAAAATAAGAAGTAAATTACACTCTCTACCCTCAAAGATTCTTAAATTATACTCACTCTTAGAAATCGTGGTTGGGCCTAACACAACCCCGCAAAATCGGCTTGTGAGGTGAGGATTGCCCCCAATTATAAACACATTGTTAGGTCATGTCCTATCCGATTTGAGACTCTTAACACACCCCCTCACGGCCAGCACTATTGGGCTTGGTTCGTGGACATAAATGGTGGGTGGCCCGATTGCGGAAACCTGATAGCAGGTGGCCCAATGGATCTTGGAGAGGCTCTGATACCATCTTAAAAATCGTGGTTGGGCCTAACACAACCCCACAAAACCGGCTTGCGAGGTGAGGATTGCCCCCACTTATAAACACATTGTCAGGCCATGTCCTATCCGATGTGGGACTCTTAACACTCTCATTTCCTCTTATGTTAAAATATACACTCCCCTCCCCTCTTATTTAAAACATATTAGAAAATATTTCACTCTCCTCTCCTAAGAGAAGCTTGAATTACATTTTTCTCCCCTGTTATGTTAAAATCTTTACTTTACTCCCTCAATAATTTTTTTCTTATTTCTAATAATCTAGCAAAATGATAATAATCTAACACACTCCGGGAAAAAAATTGTGGGTGTGTTTTATTATAATCAAAATTTGAATACATATTTGTTTCGTTATTTTTTATTCACAATTTCATTGACATGTAGTTTTAAACCCTATTATAAAATATGAAACAATCCAAAATAAAATTCAAATACGTGAAAAATTACTAAAGACATTAAAATATGGTTATTTAAAAGATGATTTTATACTTTAAATTATAAAATTAATAGCATACTATTTAAACTTAATTATCATTGATATTTAAATTATAAATAAATGAATTAATTTTTCTTAAACGGTGGTTCAAAATTAGTACTCCCTTCGTCCCATATTATAAGGAAAAAAAAATCACACTTATTAAGAAAACTAAAACATAGTAGTTTGTAACATAGTTTTTTGTGTTATCTTTGAAATAAGTTTTATAGGAAGATGTAAAAACAATTTTCATTGGTAGTTGATTATAGAGAAAATGAAAAAGAGAACAAATTGAATGCAGTTTGCATTTAATTTTCCTTTGGAAAAGATAATTTTGTGAAAAAACATAATTAAATATGATAAAAGTTGGTCTTTTTTGCTTATAATTTGAGACAAAGAAAATGAGTTTTTTTTGTTTATAATTTGGGACGGAGGGAGTATTAATTATGAAACGAATGATGTGTACAGTTGGGACCCGTTTAAGCACCCAAATGGAGTGCTGTATTGTGGATGGTCTAACATGGACATACACGTTTTCGATATAAGCAAATCAAAATTGAGATTGTTTAGTTATACATCATAAATTTTAAAAAGGGTCATGTTAACGGTGTCCTAGGACATTCGTTAAGGATGACAAAAAAGATAATTATTACCATAAAAGGAAATATTTTTACTTCTTTAGTATTAACTACATAATTTTAAATTCAATAACAACTATATAATTTCCATTTTTAACATTCTTAACCAGTGCCCCGAGGACATCAGTTAGCATTACCCTTTTAAAAATTACATTGATGTATTTCTCATAGTAGTTTAATGACCTTTTAATTGAATTTAATAATTCAAGGACCAAATTTGTGATAAAGTGAGTTTTGGCATTGTTTGTTTATTCCATAAAAAAGACACGTTTTCCTTTTAAGCAGATCAGAATTGAGATTGTTCAGTTATACATGATGAATTTCTTCTTCCAATCCCGTGTTTTGGGCAAATTATTAGCTCATCTCATTATAACCTTTCCTTTTAAGAATTTCTTGTTTGAACGTACCATTAAAATCACACGTACCATTAAAAATATTTAAAAGATAAAAGATTGAAATGAGAAAAAAAAAAAAAGATAAAAGGCCAAAACGTTACTTAAAATTAAATTAATGGACTATTAGTGTAATTTTGCCTAAAAAATACATCTCATTTTTTATTGGTTTAGTAGTTTTGTGATTATTCACCTCTTAAATGAATAAGTAAATGCATAAAAAAAGAAAAGGAGGAATCCAAATTTTAAAACACCCCGTCTCAAAATAAAGGTCTCTTTAGTTTTTTTTTTTTCTGTCTCAAAATAATTGTCACTTTAAAATATTAACACAATATTATTAATACAATATTTATTATTTTCCTCTATTTTAATAATGATACTCCCTCGGTCCCATATTAGATGACCTATTTGACAACGTACATTATTGATCTGACAAACTTTGATAATGTTTTTCCTACTAATATACAAAGATAAAATAATATCATATAAGATATTGTTGGATTCGTCTCGATTAATATTTTCAAAATATTAAATTTTCATAATTTTTTCTAATAGATAATTAAAGATATTAAAGATATAATGGGTGGTTGATATTCACTATGACCATGTTGATTTTGTTTTAGATTCCAAGTCTGTTGTTAAACGTTTTAATTCAAATCTAGTTGATAGTAGTGGACTAAGTTCTATTGTTCAGGCTTGTAGGCAGTTGTTTGGATGTAAATTTCAGAACACTTATGTCGAGTTTAATAGGAGGCAAGCCAACAAAGTCGCTCTTGAACAGGGCCGGCCCTAGGCATAGGCCGGGGATGCAATGGCCTAGGGCCCTTGCCGGTAGGGCCCCTCCAAAAAAAAAATTACGATTGCGGGCGTATATAAAAATATTTGGTATTTGGGGGGTGTGTATAGTAAAGTTTACTGAAAGTCCCAAACATGTTGAAAGGCTGTGCTGAAGCCTGTTAATGTTTATGGCCCTTTTGTCTCATTTGCTATATATACCCACCCTATAAATTTTTTAGTTTTTCTTAATAATGTGTCAAAAAAATTATTATCGAATAAATTTCTGATATTTTTTTGGGCGCTTTGTTTATAATAATGTACCTCACTAATATTAAATATATTGATCATATTTATTATCCAGAAAATTGAGAAATTTATAACAAAACAAATTATATTTTAGTTGAAAATAAGCCTACTAGAGAAATTAATCTTAATGTTGTCTTTCAAATGTTCCAAAAAATTAAATAATATCATTATCCTAAATCATGTGAGACGAATTTAGGATCATGTGGCCCATTTATCTTTTTTTGTTTTTTTTATTGTTTTTTCGTAGTAAAACGCGGGGGAAAAACGAAAAAGAATACCTGATAAAATCACAACAATGAGCTAAAAAAATTATGATGTATTATGTAAGAGGCCCTTTTCTCATATTATGCGTAAGGCCTGTAAAACTCTATGAACGGCCTTGCTCATGAACTATCTAGGGTAGCCCCATCTCATGCTAGCTCCCACGCTTATGATGATATACCGTCATGTATCCAAGATTTGATAGCTAATTAAAAGCAATGAATTTCTTTCTAATAAAAAAAAGATTAAAAATATAAAATATGTATCGGCATGTGTGACATAGTCAATTGTGTCACTTGATATACGCCGGAGGAAGTATTAATTTCACCATTGAAATCAACACAATTATTAATTTATTTACAAATCGTGGAAACAATTAGTATTTTTTTTATTTTTAAAACAACAATTAGCTCAGTTATACATGATGAATTTTCTTGTTCCAATCCCGTGTTTTGAGCAAATTATTAGCTCATTATAGCGTTTTCCTTTTAAGAATTTATTGTTTGAACGTACCATTAAATTCACATTCACACGTAATATTCCATCTTTCAATGAGTTGTCATAAACCAAATCTCAACAAATTTCCAAGTGTCAAATAAAAGAAACATGGTCCACAACATTGTCATAGAACAAATCACACACAATCACGTTTCTTAACATTTCTTTTAAAAAGCTTCTCCATAAATTTATAAACAAGTGCTAATAAAGCAAAAATACGGTTTCGGAGGTACGAGGTTACCTTACCTCTACCATGAATCACGGCGGCGAAACATTGGACTTCCGAACCCTTAAAATTTTATCCGCCGTCGGTCGTGGTGCAAAGGGTGTCGTGTTTCTTTCAAGAACCTACGGATCATCGAAAGAAGAATGGTTGGCATTGAAAGTGATATCTAAAGAGCTTCTTTTGAAGAAAAATAATGGAAATGGTGGTGAATGCAAAAGGGTGAAATTTGAACAACAAATACTACGTCGTTTTGATCATCCTCTCTTGCCTAGGTTTAAAGGAGCTTTTGAAACTGAAAAGCTTATTGGATTTGCTATTGATTATTGTCATGGTGGGAATTTGCATTCTCTTAGAAAGAAACAACCGGAGAAAAAATTCTCTGAAGAAACAATCAGGTAAAATATTGTTTGAAAATTGCATAATGAATAAACAACATTGTGTTTTTTTTTTTTTTTGCCTAGTT